>DSTMR04002__coassemble_573_pt1 | contig 131312 bp, 120 predicted proteins | sample DSTMR04002__metabat2_low_PE_040 | metagenome-assembled genome bin DSTMR04002
CCATGCGCTGCTTGTAGCACTCGGCCCGGAGCATGTTGTTCACGCTGAAGCAGGCGCCCACTTCCCGCAGCAGCTCCACGTAGTTGAGGTTTAACAGCCAATCGGCGTTGTTGAGCATCATTGCCTGGTTAGGGCCGTCGCCAAACTCGATAAAGCGCTCCATCTGGCGCTTAAAGCAGGCGGCGTTGTGATCGATGTCCTCCTTGGTGAGCATCTTGCGCATATCCGTGCGGCCGGAGGGGTCGCCAATCATGGTGGTGCCCCCGCCAATAAGGGCGATGGGCTTGTTGCCTGCCATTTGCAGCCGCTTCATCAGGGTGAGGGCCATAAAGTGGCCCACGGTCAGGCTGTCGGCGGTACAGTCAAAGCCGATGTAGAAGGTGGCCTGGCCGTTGTTTACCACCTTGCGGATTTCCTCCTCGTTGGTGACCTGGGCCAGCAGGCCCCGAGCTTGCAGTTCTTCGTACACTCCCATGTGTGTCAGTCCTTTCCAAAAAATTGATTTTTTTGAAAATGCCCCGGGAGGCTTTTTGGGAAAAAGAAAAGCCCCCTGCATTTTCACGCAGAGGGCGATAAGTCTTAAAACACTACCGCGGTACCACCTCAATTTATCACGGCCTTGCGGACGTGACCTTACCGGGCACTTCCATGCCCTGGCGGTGTAACGCCCGCCGTCCGGCCGCCCCTACTGGAAGGTTCAGGGCAGCAGCTCGGGAAGGTAATTTCAGCCGCCGCCGCGCTCCCCCTTTCACCAGCCGGGGGTTCTCTTGGCCGCGGGACCGGCGCCTACTTGATTCCGTCTTCGCTGTTGAGAGCTATTATACGGCCCAAAGGGGGAAATGTCAACCCTTTTTCAGCATTTCCCCGGCCATTTCCAGCTGGAGGTCCGTCACCTGGTCGCCGCCGATGATGCGGGCCACCTCCCGCTTGCGGCCCTCGAAATCCAGTCCTTGCACCTGGGTGTAGGTGCGCTCCCCTTCCACATGCTTGGAGATGAGGAAGTGGTGGTCCGCCAGGGCGGCAATCTGGGCCAGGTGGGTGATGCACAGCACCTGCCGGTTTTGGGAGACCTGCTTCAGCTTTTGCCCCACCTTGTTGGCGGCGGCGCCGCTGATGCCCGTGTCCACCTCGTCGAAGATGAGGGTGTCCACCTTGTCCTTGCCGGAGAGCACCGTCTTAATGGCCAGCATAATGCGGGAGAGCTCGCCGCCGGAGGCTATTTTGGACATGGGCTTGGGGGGCTCGCCTTTGTTGGCGGAAACCAGGAACTGGAGCTTGTCGCAGCCCATGTGGTACAGGGGCACCCGCTGGATTTCCGTTTCGAACGCGATGCCCGGCATGTTGAGGAAGGCAAGCTCCCCCTTCACCTGGGAAATAAACTGCTTGGAGGCGGCCTTGCGCTGTTCCGAAAGCTCCTTGGCCAAGGCGATGGCCGCGGTTTTCTGGGTTTCATACTGGGCCTCCAGGCGTTCCCGCTCCTCGTCGGAGAACTCAATCTGGTGGAGGCGTGTGCGGCAGTCCTCCAGGTACTCCAGGATTTTCTCCTCGCTGCCGCCGTATTTCAGGCCCAGCTTGTAGAGCAAATCCAATCTTTCCTCAATGGATTCCTGGAGGGCGGGGTCAAAGTCCACCGCGGTGCCGTGGAGGATGGCGTCCACGTCCTCCAGGAGGTACCCTGCCTCCTGGAGCTTTTGGGAGGCCTCCGCCAGCTCCGGCAGGTAGGCGGCCACGCGCCCCGCCTGGGCAGCGGCCTGGGAGAGGCCGGCAAGCAGCCCCTCGCTCTCCTCGTCCCCGGAGAGCAGGCCCCGGAGCAGCTCCAGGGCGCTGGCGATTTTCTCGCTGTTGCGGATAAGCTCCCGCTGGGCCTCCAGCTCCTCCCGCTCTCCCACCCGCACGTTGGCCGCCTCTATCTCGTCGATTTGATAGTGGAGCAGGTCGGAGAGGCGGGCCTTCTCCCCCTCGTCGGTCTGCAAGGCCTCCAGCTGCCGCTGGGTCTCCCGCAGGGTGCGGTAGGCTGCCTGGTACTCCGCCAGCAGGCTTTCCAGGCCGGCGAAGCTGTCCAGGTACTCCATGTGGACTTCTGGAGAGAGGAGCTCATAGCTTTCGTGCTGGCCGTGGATGGTCACCAGCCGGGGCCCCAGCTGCTTGAGCATGGAGACCGTGGCAGGCGCGCCGTTGATTTTGCAGGTGGAGCGGCCCTCCAGGCGGATGTCCCGCTGGATGAGCAAAGAGCCGTCCTCCTCCCGGGGCAGGGAAAGCTGGTCCAGCAGGGACAGGGTGTCCTCGTCCAGGCCGGTGAACAGGGCGGAGACAGAGGCGCTGTCCGTGCCGGTGCGCACCAGCTCCTTCGAGGTGCGCTCCCCCAGCACCGCGTGGATGGCGTCGATGATGATGGACTTGCCCGCGCCTGTCTCGCCAGTGAGGACAGTAAAGCCCTTTTCCAGGTCGATGGAGGCCTTTTCAATCACCGCGATATTGCGGATAAACAGTTGCGCCAGCATAGCCTGTTACCTGTTGATAAGCTTGCGGAATTCCTCTTGGGATTCCTGGGCGTCGGCCTCTGTGCGGCAGACGATGAAGATGGTGTCGTCCCCTGCCAGCGTGCCCACAAAGGCCGGCCAGTGCATGGAGTCCAAAGAGGCGCACACCGCCTGGGCCATGCCCACCATGCAGCGGATGACCAGCATGTTCTGGGCGGACTCTACCGAGAGGACGGAATCCCCAAAGAGGGAGTAGAACTTGGAGGACATGTCGCTGATGTTCTCGCTGCCGGTGGAGTAGCGGTATTTCCCCGCGCGGGAAAGGGTCTTTACAAGGCGCAGCTCCTTGATGTCCCGGGAAACGGTGGCCTGGGTCACGTCAAAGCCGCTTTCCCGCAGGTAGCGCAGGAGCTCGTCCTGGGTGTCGATGTCGTGTTCTTTGATAAGTTCCAGAATTTTCGCGTGCCGTCGAGTTTTCATGGGGTGGGACCATTCCTTTCTGGCAATGCCTTTTCTTTGGAATATATGGGTGCGAACCCGGCCCTACTGCCGGGTTTCGATGATTTTCTGGTTGAGGATGTCGTAAAAGTCGTGAGCGCCCAGGCGGATAAAGCGGGCGCAGCGGTCCGCCGCGAAAAAGCGCAGCTGGTCGCCGGTGGAAACCTCCAGGGGCGTTTCGCCGTCCACGGAGAGGTAGAGTTTGCCGATGTTTTCGGGGATGTTCACCGCCAGGTGGGAATCCGCCCCAAAGATGACGCTTCGGTTAAACAGGGAGTGGGGGCAGATGGGCGTGTACACCAGGCAGTCCATGTTGGGCTCAATCACCGGGCCCCCTGCCGAGAGGGAGTAGGCCGTGGAGCCTGTGGGCGTGGCCACGATAAAGCCGTCCGCCCGGTAGCGGTAGGAGCGGCGCCCCAGCGCCATGTTGTAGTCGATGATTTTCGCAGGCTCCCCGGAGAGGACCGCGTCGTTGATGGCGTAAAAGCCGCGGGTTTCCCCGCCGGAGGAGAGCTCCACAGAGAGCATGAGCCGCCGCTCCTCCCGGTACTCTCCCTTCACCAGGTTGGCGAGCAAAGAGAGCTGGTGGCGCTCCACCCCGGCGGTAAAGCCCAAAGTGCCGGCGTTCACGCCCAGAATGGGCCTGCCCAAGGAGGCTGCCAGCTTGGCGGTGTGGATGATGGTGCCGTCCCCGCCGATGGCGATGAACACATCGCAGGCCCGCAGGGAGTCCTCCACCCGCTCCTGGTAGATGCCGTGGGCGGTGAACAAGTCGGTTTTCAGCACAGTTTCGCAGCCGCAGCGGCCCAAAATGGACAGCACCTCGTCGGTGCAGGTTTGGGCGGCCTCTTTGGTCAAGTTGGGCACCACAGCGATTTTCACAGAGCTTCCCTCCTTTTAGACGCCCTAAGGGCGGAAATGGTCAGCCCTCGGCGGGCTTATCCAGGGCTTGGTGGGACTGCTCCACCACCTGGCGGGCCGGGGGCACCTGGAGGTTTTGCACCGGCTCCTCCGAGCGCTCCAGGTAGATGAGGTACTCAATGTTCCCTTCGGGCCCTTTCACAGGGGAGTAGGTCAGCCCCAAAACGGAATAGCCGTTTTCCAAGGCGAAACAGCGGATTTTCTCAATGACTTCCTCATGGACGGCCCTGTCCCGCACCACGCCTTTCTTGCCCACCTTTTCGCGGCCCGCCTCGAACTGGGGCTTAATCAGGCAGACGGCCTGGCCGCCGGGGGCCAGCAGCTCCCGGACGGGGGGCAGAATCAAGGTCAGGGAGATAAAGGAGACGTCCACCGAGAAGAACTGCACCTCCTCGGGGATTTGCTCCCGGGTGAGGTACCGGGCGTTGGTGCGCTCCAGGTTGACCACCCGGGGGTCGTTGCGCAGGTTCCAGGCCAGCTGGCCGTAGCCCACGTCCACGGCGTAGACTTTCCGCGCGCCCTTTTGGAGCATGCAGTCGGTAAAACCGCCGGTAGAGGCGCCGATGTCCATGCAGGTTTTGCCCTCCAAGGTGATGGGGAACTCCTCCATGGCCTTTTCCAGCTTCAGGCCGCCCCGGCTGACGTAGGGAAGGCCCTTGCCCCGGGATTCGATGCGGCACTCCTCCGGGAAGGTGTCCCCGGGCTTGTCGGCCTTTTGGTTGTCCACGTAGATTTGCCCCGCCATAATCAGGGCTTTGGCCTTTTCCCGGCTCTCCGCCAGGCCCCGTTCCGTGACGAGGATGTCAAGCCGTTTCTTCATGGGGGCCTCCTTTCTCCTGGGCCAAGGTGGCGCGCACCAGGGTTTCCATGCTTTCCGCGTTTAAGCCCAGCGTCTCCAAGGAGCGGAACATGGGCGCGTGTTTGATATAGGGGTCTGCAATGCCCCGCAGGTGGAACCGGCCCTCAAAGCCGGCTTCCTCCAGCAGGAAGGAAAAATGCTCCCCAATGCCGCCCCGCTGGATGCCCTCCTCAAAGAAGAACACATGGCAGCAGGCGCGTGCCTCCTCCACGGCGGCGGGGTCGATGGGGATGATGCGGTTGAGCTTGATGAGCTTGAGCTGGATTCCCTCCCGCTCCAGCTTGTCCCGGCACTCCGCGGCAAAGGAGAAAATGCGGCCGTAGGTGACGATGCACAGCGGGGCGTCCTTCTCCCCGTACACGCTGGTGGGGGCGGTGGTGCTTTGGAAATAGGCGGGCTTATACAGCTCCTTCCCCCGGGGGTAGCGGATGGCGCACAGCCCCTGGCCCTTCTCCACCAGGTAGGAGAGCTGGGCGCGGAGCTCCTTAAAGTAGGCGGGGGAATACACCGTGGCGTTGGGGATGGTCTGCAAATAGGCGGCGTCGAACACGCCCTGGTGGGTCTTACCGTCCTCCCCCACCACACCGGCGCGGTCAATGGCCAAAATGATTTTGGTGCCCTGCATGGACACATCGTGAATCAGCTCATCGTAGGCACGCTGCAGGAAGGTGGAGTACACGGCGAACACCGGGAGCATCCCCCCTGCCGCCAGACCGCCGGCAAAGGTGACGGCGTGCTCCTCGGAAATGCCCACATCGAAGAAGCGGCTGCGGAACTCCTCCCGGAAGCCGCCCAGGCCTGTGCCGCTCTGCATGGCGGCGGTAATGGCGCAGAGCTTATCGTTCTCCCGAGCCAGGCAGCAGAGGGTTTGGCCGAACTCGTCGGAGAAGCTTTGGGATTTTTCGCCGGTGTCGCCGGTGGTCACATCAAAGCCGGAGAGGCCGTGGTAGATGGTGGGGTCCTGCTCGGCGTACTGGTAGCCCTTGCCCTTATAGGTGCGCACGTGGAGCAGCACCGGCTTGTTGATAAGCTTGGCTGTCTCCAGGGTGACGGCCAGCTCTTTGATGTTGTGGCCGTCAAAGGGGCCGTAGTAGGCAAAGCCCATATCCTCGAAGATGGTGGTGTTGTAAAACAGGCGTTTCACCCGCCGTTTCAACCTGCGCAGCAACGTGGCGATGACAGGGCCCACCACGGGGAGCTTCTGCAAGGAGCTCTCCAGGTGGTTTTTCGTCTTGATATAGCCGGGCTTGGTGCGGATGTAGCTGAGGTACCGCGCCATGGAGCCCACGTTTTTCGAGATGGACATGGTGTTGTCATTGAGGATGACAATGAGGTTGCGGTGCATGCGCCCCGCGTTGTTCAGGCCCTCATAGGCCAGGCCGCCGGTGAGGGCGCCATCGCCGATGACAGCCACCACATAGCCGTCCTTGCCCTGGAGGAAGTTGGCCTCGGAGACACCCAAAGCCGAGGAGATGGAGGTGCTGCTGTGGCCGCTGGTGAACAAATCGTAAGGACTCTCCTCCCGGCAGGGGAAACCGGCCAGGCCGCCCTCGGTGCGGATGGTGTGGAACTGCCCGTACCGGCCGGTGAGCAGCTTGTAGGGGTAGCTTTGGTGGCCCACATCCCAGACGATGGTGTCCCGGGGCGGGGAAAAGGCCAGCCCCAGGGCAACGGTGAGCTCCACCACCCCCAGGTTGGAGGCCAGATGCCCGCCGTTGGCGGAAACAGTGTCGATGATGACACGGCGCATCTCCTCGCAAAGGGCTTCCAGCTCTTCCCCGTCAAAGCCCTTGATATCCTCTGGGGAATGTATTTTTTCCAGCATTGCCATAAAGGGACAACTCCAATCGGGTCAAAGCAGGCCGTTTTGGAGCTTGGCGGCTGTGACCGTATTTTTCAGCAGCATGGCGATGGTCATGGGCCCAACGCCGCCGGGCACCGGGGTGATGCACGAGGCCACCGGCTCCACCGCGGCAAAGTCCACGTCGCCGCAAAGCTTGCCGTTCTCGTCCCGGTTCATGCCCACGTCGATGACCACGGCGCCGGGCTTGACCATATCCGCCGTGACAAAGCGGCTCTTGCCCACAGCGGACACGAGAATGTCCGCCTGGCGGGTGACTTCCGGCAAATCCTTGGTGCGGCTGTGGCAGATGGTGACGGTGCCGTTCTGGTGGAGCAGCAGCATGGCCATGGGCTTGCCCACAATGTTGCTGCGGCCGATGACCACGCAGCGCTTGCCCTCCACGGGGATGTCATAGGCCTGCAGCAGCTCCATGATGCCGGCGGGGGTGCAGGGCAGGAAGTGGTAGTCCCCCATCATGATTTTGCCCACGTTGTAGGCGTGGAAGGCGTCCACGTCCTTTTGGGGGTCGATGGCCTCCACCACGGCGCCCTCGTCCAAGCCCTTGGGCAGGGGGGATTGCACCAAAATGCCGTGGATGTCCTCCTTGTGGTTGAGGGTGTCCACCAAAGCCAGCAGCTCCTCCTGGGTGGTGGAGGCGGGCAGGGCGTACTCCTCGGAGTGGATGCCCGTGGCCTGGCAGGCCTTTTTCTTGTTGTTCACGTAGATGCGGGAGGCAGGGTCCTCCCCCACGATGACCACGGCCAAGCCGGGGCAGACGCCCTGCCCCTGCAAGGCGGCCACCTCTTGGGCCACCTGTTCCTTCACCTTGGCGGAGACCGCCTTTCCATCCATGCGTGTCGCCATATCCATTCCCCTTCCTTCCAACAGTGTTTTATGTGTTATTTGGTTTCCGCTTTCTTGGCTGCCGCTTCGCTTTCCTCTTGAGAAGCAGGGTCCTCCCCCTTCTCCTGGGTGGCTTCCTTGGCGGTTTTTTCCTCCAGGGGGTCAGAGAAGATTTCCCGCACCTCTTCCTCGGGCAAATCCCCAAAGATGGTGCTGGCGGTGTGCTCCTCCTCCGGCTGGGGCTCGGCGGCTTCCACCAGACCTACGGCCTCCATGACGTGAGGGTCGCCGCAGCCAGTCAAGCTGGTCTTGTGGCGGAACACCACCAGCAAAATAATGCCAGCCACCACGCATGCCGCGGCAATCACCTGGGACACCCGCAGGCCGGTGCCGGGGATAATCAGGCTGTCGGTGCGCAGGCCCTCGATGAAAAAGCGGCAGGCGCCGTACCAGACAATGTACAGCAGGAAGGTCTGGCCGTCGTACCGGCGGAGCTTCCTGGTAAAGAAGTGCAGCAGCACAAAGCCCAGCAGGCACAGGAGAGACTCGTACAGGAAGCAGGGGTGCACGTTGCCGTCCACCACCAAGGCGGTGTTGTCGCTGTGCATGCCCCAGGGCAAATCCGTGGCGGAGCCGAAGGCCTCCTGGTTGATGAAGTTCCCCCAGCGGCCAATGCCCTGGCCGATAAGAAAGCCCAAGGAGGCGATGTCCAGCACGGCAGCGACTTTCATTTTGCGGATTTTCGCCATCAGGCCGCCAAAGACCACCGCGCCGATTAAGCCGCCGTAAATGGCCAGGCCGCCGTCGTGGATTTGGAAGATCTCCATGGGGTTCTCCCGGTACTTGTCGCCGGGGTAGAACACCACATAGAACAGGCGGGCGAAAACCACGCCGGCAATCAGGCCCACAATGACCACGTCAAACAGGCGGTTGACATCGATGTTCATCTTTTTACAGCTGTAGCTGGCGTAAACCAAAGCCAGCAAAAAGCCCACCGCGATGATGATTCCGTACCAATAGACACTGAACCCGCCAATGGAGAAGGCCACCGTGTTCACGGTGAACTCCAGCCCCAGGTGGGGGAATGTGATGTGATGCGTCATGAGAGTTTCCTCCTTCGGCCCAAGGCCGTGTGTTTTAGTGGGGCAGGATGACGGAAAGCACGCTGCGCTCCCGCTGGAAAACCTTGCGCAGGCGCTCTTCCCCATCTTCCAGGCGCAAAGACGCCAGGGAATCGATATAGGTGAAAAGCTCCCTGCCTTTCAGGTGCATATTCACCAGGCCGTTGGCGATGCTGCCGGTGCTGTTCAGCGCCGCCACAAGCTCGCCGTACAGCGCCCGCTTGGAGCGCTCAAAGGCCTCGGCCGGGATGCCCTCCCGCTGGAAGCGCTCCACTTCCTCCAAAATGGCCTGGGCCACCGCCTGGGGGTCTTTGGACTCCCCGGAGAACATCACCGTGGCGTAGCCGTTGCCCTCGAAGTACTCGTAGGAGAAGCTGGACTCGTTGACCAGGCCATGGTCCAGCAGCCGCCGGAACAAGGGCGAGGCGTCGGAAGCCAAGGTTTCCAGCAGCACTTCCGTGGCTGCCACGTCCTTCTCGCTGCGAGGCTGGTCCGCCCCGGGCTCCTTAAAGCCGAACTGGAACAGGGGCGACGCCACAGACAGGCGCTCCTCCACCACAGGCTGGACGATGGTGTCCGGCTCCTGGGGGAACACCCGCTGCACCGTCACAGGCGCGGCGGGCTTGAGCATCTTGTCGCAGACAGCCAGGGCCTTGTCCACCTGGAAGTTGCCGGCGATGGCAAGGACCATATTCCCCAGGTTGTAGAAGGTGTTGTAGCACCGGTACAGCAGCTCCGGTGTGATTTTCGCGATGCTCTCCACTGTGCCGGCAATGTCCTCCCGGATGGGATGGCTGTGGTACATGGCCTTGAGGTAGTTGAACATCACCCGCCACTGGGGGTCGTCATCGTACATTTTGATTTCCTGGCCGATGATGCCTTGCTCCTTGCGGACAGTCTCCTCTGTAAAGTAGGGGGACTGTACAAAGTCCAGCAAAATCTCCAAGGACTGGTACACCTGGTCCGTGGTGGAGAACAGGTAGCAGGTGGACTCAAAGGAGGTGAAGGCGTTGGCGCTGGCCCCTGTTTTGGAGAAGCGCTCGAAGGCGTCCCCCTCCTCGCTTTCAAAAAGCTTGTGCTCCAAGTAGTGGGCAATGCCCTCGGGCACGGATTCGGGGCCAGCCTCATCGCTGCGCTGGAAGCAGTTGTCGATGGAGCCGTACCGGGTGCCGAAAATGGCGTAGGTGGTGCTGCAATGCTCCTTGGGGTAGAGCAGCACCGTCAGGCCAGAGGGGTGCTCCACCTGGTAGTAGCTGTCCCCCACCTGCTTGCCGGTGATTGTCTTAGCCATGCTGGGCGCCTCCTTTCAAGGTGTACACTGCCGCCAGGCGAAGCCGGCCCGCGGCCTCCACCACCTGCTCCCGGGTGTAGGAGAGTATCTGCTGGACAGCCTCCTCCTGGGAGAGGACGCAGCCGTTGAAAGCCTGGCCCAGGTAAGAGCCCTCCACGGCGGCCAGGGAATCTGTCACCGAGCGCTGGGAGTTGACCAACGCCAGCTTGGCGGAGAGCAGCTCCTCCTCGGTGAGTTCCCCCTGCTGCAAGGCTGCCAGCTGCTGGCAGATGGCCTCTTCGGCCCGCTCCAGGTTGGCGGTTTCCACGCCGCTTTCGATGAACATGGCGCGGTTGCCGGCGCCCATGCCCGTGGAGCAGTAATAGCAGAGGCTCATTTTCTCCCGGACGTTTTGGAACAGCTTGGAGCTGGGCACGCCGCCCAAAGCCGCGGCCATCAGGCGGAACAGAGGGCGCTCCTCTGGGGTGTAGTCCGCCAGGTAGGCCATAGACAGCTTGGACTGGGACAAGGGCTGCTCCTCGGTGAGGCGGCGGGCCTCGCCAGGGGCCTGATAGGCCAGCAGGCCGGTGGGCTGTGCCTTGCCCAGGCCGGCAAACCGGGCGCGGAACGCCTCCACGTCCGGGACACAGTCGCCCAGGGCGAAAATCTCGATTTTGGCGTTCTGCAGAAGCTCCTCCCACCCTGCGGTGACGGCGCGGCGCTCCAGGGCTTCCACATCCGCCCGGGAGCCGCAGCGGCCCAGGCCGGCGTTCTGCCCCTGGAACAGCAGCTCCTCACAGCGCTGGTGGGCGTAGACCATCTTGTCGTTGTACTCGGAATCCAGCATTTCCAGAAGCTGGCGCTGCTCCTGGCGGAAGCCCTCCTCTGGGAACAGGCCTTCCTGGTCCTTGAGGGGGTCAAAGAGCACGTCGAACAGCAGGCCGGTGAGCTGGGCGAACATATCCTCACCCCCAAAGGCGTAGCGGCTGGAAATGCCGTTGGCGGAGAGGGACAGCACCTGGAAGTCCCCCATCTTCCGCACGCTGTTGCTGAGGGACGCGCCGTACAGCTGGGCCAGGCGGCCGTTTAAGGCGGTGTAGTCGGGGTAAGCCCGGGTGGCCCGGCTGGCCAGCGAGGGCAAAATGGCGTTGCGGGCCGCGGTGGCCTGCTCCAAGGGCAGGAACAGGTTGACAGAGACCTTCATGGTCTTAAACCGCGGGTCTGTAAAGGTATGCAGCGTTACAGCATCGCTGAGGCGCTGGGATTGTAATACACTCATACGTTTTTAAAACCTTCCCAAAAAGTGATTGTAAAAAGGACGAAATGCTACAAAAGGATGACTGCATAAATATGCTCTGTCAAATTGATAGTATATCACATTCCGCGGCGTTTTGAAAGAGCTATCAAAAAATTCACAAGAGACAGCAAAAGGGCCGCCGCGAAAGGCGGCAGCCCTTAAAAACAAGGTATTCTGTTACAGCGTGCCGAAGATGCGGTCCCCGGCGTCCCCCAGGCCAGGGAGAATGTAGCCGTTCTCGTTGAGGCACTCGTCCACGGCGGCGCAGTAGATGTGCACATCGGGATGGGCCTTGGTCAGGGCCTCCAGGCCTTCCGGCGCGGCGATGACGCACAGGAACTTGATGCTCTTGGGATGGCTGCGCTTGACGATGGTGATGGCGTCAATGGCGGAGCCGCCGGTGGCCAGCATGGGGTCCAGGACGATGACGTCGCGCTCGTCAATATCCTGGGGCAGCTTGTTGTAATACTCCACAGGCTTCAAGGTTTCGTGGTCCCGGTACAGGCCGATGTGGCCCACCTTGGCGGAGGGCACCAGCTCCAACATGCCCTCTACCATGCCCAGGCCCGCCCGCAGGATGGGCACAAAGGCCAGCTTCCGCCCGGCGATGACCTTGGTGGTGGTCTTCTGCATGGGGGTGACGGTTTCCACATCCATCAGGGGCAGGTCCCGGGTGGCCTCGTAGCACATCAGCGTGGCAATCTCGCTGACCAGCTCCCGGAAATTCTTGGTGCCGGTGGACACATCCCGCAAAAAAGTGAGCTTGTGCTGGATGAGCGGGTGGTCCATGACGAAAACATTCTCATATTGCTGCATGATTTGTTCCTCCCAATTTGGTAATCTTTAAAGGGTGCCTTCCTCAATCTGGGCGATTTGGTCGATGCGCCGCTGGTGGCGGCCCCCCTCGAACTCTGTGTGCAGGAAGATGTCCACCAGCTTTACGGCGGTCTCCTTGTCGATGACCTTGCCGCCCATGCACAGGATGTTGGCGTTGTTGTGGCGGCGGGTCATCTCGGCGCAGAACTCGTTGGTGCACAGCGCCGCGCGGATGCCCTTCACCTTGTTGGCGGCCATGGAGATGCCAATGCCCGTGGAGCAGACCAGCACCCCGAAATCCGCCTGGCCAGCGGCCACCGCCCGGGCAGCCTTAGCGGCGATGGGGGCGTAGTCCACCGAATCCGTGTTGTAGGCGCCGAAGTCCTCATAGGGGATTTGACGCTCCTCCAAATAGCCCCGGACAGCCTCTTTCAGCTCGAAGCCGCCGTGGTCACAGCCAATCGCGATTTTCATTTCAATACAAACTCCTTTCCGAACCTTCAGCAGTTGGCTTGTTCAGCCTGGCGTTTTTTCAGCTCCCGCTCCGCCTGGGGCAGGCGCAGGTACACAGGTGCCAGCTCCCCGGCGGGGACGGTTTTGCCCTCTTTAGCGGCCTGCTCCCCCAGCAGCGCCACAGAGGAGGCCCGCTGGTACCGGACGCCCTCTGGGGCCAGGCGGGCGCCCCACATGGAGAACGCCTGGTGGCACAGGGCCGCCCCGTCCCCCAGCAGGAGGACCTCCCGGCCATGGGGCCACAGCTCGCCCTCCAGCTCCTTGATGGGCAGGGCGCGGTCCTCCGTCAAGCGGTGGAGAGCGCCGCCCTCCGAGCGGAACAGGGCGTTGTACACCTGGCCGCAGCGGGCGTCCATCACGGCGCAGAGAATGGCGTCCTCGTAGGGGATGCCGCTGTAGGCAATGGCCTCCAATGTGGAAACCCCCACGCAGGGGATATTTTTAGGCAAGGCAATTCCCTTTACACAGGAGACGCCGATGCGCACCCCCGTAAAGGAGCCAGGCCCATGGGAAACGGCGATGGCGTCCAGCTCCCCGCAGGAGCGGCCCACCGTTTGCAGCAGACCTTCCACCATGGGGAGCAGCGTCTGGCTGTGGACCTGCTTGGTGTTGCAGTAGAATTCCCCCAGCAGCTTGCCGTCCTCCACCAAAGCGGCAGAGGCGGCCACCGCGGAGGAATCAATCCCCAGTGTCAGCATGCGTTCCCCCTCCTTTCCAACCTTCTATGGTAATGATTCTGTCGTTGTCCCCTTCCCCGGGGCGGATGTCCACGGCGATGACGTCCTCCGGCAAAGCGCCGGCGACGTTCTCGCTCCACTCTATCACCAGCACGCAGTCTGTGCCCAGGTAATCGAAGAAGCCGGTGGAGTACAGGTCGTCCCAGCTGTCCACGCGGTACATGTCAAAGTGCTCCACCGTCAGGCGGCCGGTGTACTCGTTGACCAAGGCAAAGGTGGGGCTGGAGGCTACGTCCCCGGCCCCCAGGCCTATAGTCAGGCCGCGGGTGAAGGCGGTCTTCCCCGCCCCCATGCCGCCGGTGAAGGCGATGACTTCCCCGCCCCGCAAATCCTGGGCCAGGCGCTGGGCCAAAGCGCTGGTCTCCTCGGGGGAATGGGTGATAAACTGCTCCGCCATGCTTAGAACAGCCCGTGGATGACGGCGTTCTCGTCCACGTCAATCTTCTCGGCGGCGGGGACTTTGGGCAGGCCGGGCATGGTCATGATGTCCCCGGCGTAGGCCACCACAAAGCCGGCGCCGTTGGAGAGCCGCAAATCCCGGATGGTGATGGTGAAGTCCGTGGGACGGCCCAGCAGCTTGGCGTTGTCCGACAGGGAGTACTGGGTCTTGGCGATGCACACAGGCATGCTGTCCCCGCCCAGGGCCTTGATGTCCTTCAGGGACTTCTGGGCAGCGGCTGTAAAGCTCATGCCCTTGGCACCGTAGATTTTCTGGGCGATGGCGGTGATTTTCTCCTCCACCGTGGCCTCGATGGGATAGATGGGCGCGAAGTGGCTCTTGCCCTCGTTCTCCTCGATGACGCGGCAGATGGTCTGGGCCAGCTCCACGCCGCCTTCGCCGCCCTTGGCGAAGACTTCGGACAGGGCGTAGGAAACGCCCAGCTCCTGGCAGCAGCGGTCGATGACAGCCAGCTCCGCGTCGGGGTCGGTGCCAAAGCGGTTGATGGCCACCACCACCGGCACGCCGAACTTCTGCATGTTCTCAACGTGGGCCTTCAGGTTGACGATGCCCTTCTCCAAGGCGGGGACGTTCTCCGCGGAGAGCTCCGCCTTGGGCACGCCGCCGTTGTATTTCAGCGCACGCACAGTGGCCACCACCACCACGCAGGAGGGGGCCAGGCCAGCCATGCGGCACTTGATGTCCATAAACTTCTCCGCGCCCAGGTCGGAGCCGAAGCCCGCCTCGGTGATGCAGTAGTCCGCCAGCTTCAGAGCCAGGCGGGTGGCCCGCACGGAGTTGCACCCGTGGGCGATGTTGGCAAAGGGCCCGCCGTGCATAATGGCGGGGGTGCCCTCGATGGTCTGCACCAGGTTGGGGTTCACGGCGTCCCGCAGCAAAGCGGCCATGGCGCCCTCGGCCTTGATATCACGGGCGTAGACAGGCTCACCGGCGTAGGTGTAGGCGATGAGGATGTTCCCCAGGCGCTCCTTCAAGTCGTCCATATCCTTGGCCAGGCACAGGATAGCCATGACCTCGGAGGCCACGGTGATGATAAAGCCGTCCTCCCGTGGCACGCCGTTGACCTTGCCGCCCAGGCCGATGACGATGTTCCGCAGGGCGCGGTCGTTCATATCCAGGCAGCGCTTGATCTGGATGCGCCGGGGGTCGATACCCAAGGCGTTGCCCTGCTGCAGGTGGTTATCCAGCATGGCGCAGCACAGGTTGTTGGCGGAGGTGATGGCGTGCATGTCCCCGGTGAAGTGGAGGTTGATGTCCTCCATGGGCAGCACCTGGGCATAACCGCCCCCCGCGGCGCCGCCCTTGATGCCGAACACCGGCCCCAGGGAGGGCTCCCGCAGGGCGATAACGGCGTTTTTGCCAATCTTCGCCATGGCCTGGCCCAAGCCCGCGGTGGTGGTGGTTTTGCCCTCACCGGCGGGGGTGGGGTTGATGGCCGTCACCAGCACCAGCTTGCCGTCTGGCTTCCCGGCCAGACGGGCAAAGGCCCGCTCGTTGATTTTGGCCTTATACCGGCCGTACAGTTCCAGCTCTTCCTCTTGGATGCCCAGCTCCGCCGCGATTTCCGCGATGGGCCGGAGCGTTGTGCTTTGCGCGATTTCGATGTCTGAAAGCATTCCCCGTCACCTTTCTGGCCGGATAACGGCCATCAAAATTGATTTGCTTGAACGACTCTATTATAAAATATCTGGCGGGATTAGTAAAGAGCGAAACAAAAATCTTGAAAGCCCTTGCGCCGGTATGCTATAATGATTTGACATAATTCGAGAGAAAGTTTTCCTGCCCCGGGTAGAAACGGGGCCTGTGTGAAAGAATAGGGATGCTATGGTTTTACGTTGTATCAAAGGGATTTGGAAATATATCAAGAGGGTGGACATCCTCCTGTGGCTGATCGTGGCGGCGATTTCCGCCTACAGCCTTGTTTTGCTGCGCAGTGTGGACAGCGCCGTGGGCTCCAGCTACTTCCGCACCCAGGTGTTCGCCATCGCCTTGGGCGTGGCGGGGGCCATTGTCATCTCCCTGCTGGACTATGGGGAGCTGGCCAATTTCTGGTACCTGCTGGCGGGCTTTTCTGTGTTCTTAATGATTTACACCGCCATTTTCGGCGAGGCGGTCCAGGGCAGCGGCGGCGTGAACGCCCGGGCGTGGATTAACATCGCGGGCAGGACGTTCCAGTCCTCCGAGCTGGTGAAAATCTTCTTCTGCCTGACTTTCGGCAAGCACCTGGACACCCTGCGTAAAAAGGGCCTTATTGACAACCCCCTGCACGTGGTGTTGCTGGGGTGCCATGCTTTGGTGCCCATGCTGCTGTGCGAGCTCCAGGGCGACACCGGCGCCGCGGTGGTCTTTTTCGCCATGTTTGTGGTGATGAGCCTGGCGGCCCATGTAAAGCTGCGGTACTTTGCAGTGCTGGGCGGGCTGGTGCTTATCGCCATCCCTATCCTGTGGCAGTTTGTCATGGACGAATACCAAAAGGCCCGCATTGTGGCTCTGTTCAACCTGGACAACGTGGAGGTGCAGGCCAACGAGGGCTACCAGCAGTACCAGGGCATGATTTCCATTGGCAGCGGGAAGTTCTCCGGCCAAGGGCTGTTCCAGGGCAGCCGGGTGGCCAGCAACAGCGTGCCCTTCCAGCAGAGCGACTACATCTTCTCCGTGGCCGGGGAGGAGCTGGGCTTTATTGGCTGCTCGCTGATTCTGCTGCTGCTGTTCCTGCTGCTGGTGAAGATTCTCCACGTGGCCCACTCCTCCCGGGACGACTTGGGAAAATACATCTGCTTTGGCTACTTTGGCATCATCGCGCTGCAGTCCATCTCCAACATTGGCATGTGCCTGGCGCTGCTGCCTGTGATGGGCGTGACGCTGCCCTTCTTCAGCGCGGGCGGCTCCTCGGCGGCGTGCATGTACTTTGGCATCGGGCTGGTGCAAAGCGTCTACATGCGCCGGAAGGAAAGCGACGGCCTGCGGCTGAAACGGAAAACGCCCCTGCGCTTTACCTACAGCCGGGTGAAAAACAACTGAACCTGCCATGTGAAAACCGCCCTCTGGGAAGTCCTCCAGGGGGCGGTTCTTGTTATACATGTTTCTAGCAGCTGATGATTACGCCTTGCGGCACGCCAGGCCGGCGGCGGTGGGAAGCAGCTCCACAATCTCCCCGGCGGCCAGGGAAAGCGCCGCCTTGGCGCCCTGGCAGGAAACCTCCCCCTGGTAGGGGAAGTCCGCGGTGATGGCGGCTTTCTCCAGCTTGCCGTCCTTCCAGGAGAGGGACACGGTCAAGCCGCCCTTGGCCCGCAGGCCCTCTACAGAGCCGTTTGCCCAGGCCTTGGGCAACGCCGGCAGCAGCTTTACAGACCGGGGGCTGCTTTGCAGCAAGGTGGCGGCAATGCCGGCGATGCCCCCGAAGTTGCCGTCAATCTGGAAGGGCGGGTGGTTGTCGAACAGGTTGGGCAAGGTGGATTTCCCCAGCAGCAGCTGGATGTTCTCCCCCGCCTTTTCCCCGTCCTCCAGAGAGGCCCAGAAGTTGATGATCCAGGCGCGGCTCCAGCCGGTGTGACCGCCCCCGTGGGAAAGGCGGCGCTCCAAGGTCTTGCGGGCGGCCTGGGCCAGCTCCGGGGTGCCCTCGGGGGTGATTTGGTGGCCGGGATGGAGGGCGAACAGGTGGGACATGTGCCGGTGGCCCACCTCCACCTCCTCGTACTCCTCCAGCCACTCCTTCAAGGTGCCGTTGGAGGCCACCTCAGGCTGGGGCAGGTCTTTCAGGATTTCCTGGAGCTGGGCGGCCAGCTCCTGCTCGCAGCCCAGCAGCTCACAGGCGGAGATGCAGCCCCGGAACAGCTCTGTCAAAATCTCGCTGTCCATGGCGCAGCCCTCGCACAGGCAGGCCACGGCGCCGCTGGGATGGACATAGCGGTTCTCCGGGGAGAGGGTGGGCGAAACCACCCAGCGGCCCTTGGCGTCCCGGATGAGGGTGTCCACAAAGAACAGGCAGGCGTCCCGCAGCAGGTGGAAGTGCTCCCGGAGGAACTCCTTATCCAAGGTGTACTCGTACCGCTCCCAGATGTGGGTGCACATCCAGGCGGCGCCCATCATCCAATAGGTGGAGGAGATGCAGCTGTCCTGGGGCGCGCAGTCCCCCCACAAATCCGTGTTGTGGTGGGCCACAAAGCCCCGGGCGCCGTACATCTTCTGGGCCACCTCTTGGCCACGGGGGTACATGCGCTCCAGCAAATCGAAGAAGGGCAAGTGGCACTGGGAGAGGTTGCACACCTCCACCGGCCAGTAGTTCATCTCCGTGTTGATATTGATGGTGTACTTGCTGTCCCAGGCAGGCTGAAGCTGGCCGTTCCACACGCCCTGTAGGTTGGAGGGCAGAGAGCCCGGCCTGCTGGAGGCGATGGTCAGGTAGCGGCCAAAGGCGAAGTACAGGGCCACCAGCCCCAGGTCCTCCTCCCCGTTCTGGACGCGGGCCAGGCGTGCATCGGTGGGCAGGGCCTCCAAGGCGCTGTCCGCCGCCAAGGTGAGGCGGGCGCGGTTGTACAGCGCCTGGTAGTCCTGGAGGTGGGCCTGCCACAGCTCCCGCTCCGGCAGGGACGCGGCGTCCAGCACCCGGCGGCACTCCTCCACCGGGTCCTCCACGCGGTAGGTGGTGGCGGCTGTCCAGGTGAGGGTCGCCTGGTCGGCGTTTTTTACCACCAGGTACTCCCCCACCACCTCCACGGTGCCGCCCACGGCGGAGGCCCGCAGCATGGAGCAAAACCGGATGCCCTCGCCGCCGGTGTAGTAGATGGCGTTCTGCGCCTTGTCCTGGAAGGTGCCGTCGGTATAGCGGCCCCGGTGCATGCGCACCTGGAAGCTGACCCCGCCCTTGCCGCCGCTGCCCAGGCGCACCACCATCACGTTGTGAGGGGCGCTGATGTAGGCTTCCCGGGTGTAGTCCACGCCGCCACTGGTGTAGGACACAGTGCACAGGGCGTTGTCCAAATCCAGCTGGCGGGTGTAGTGCTCCACCTCCCTCGCCTGGTTTTCCATGGTCAGGTAGATGTCCCCCAAAGTCTGGTACATCCGCTCAAACTCCGGGGTGCCGGCCATGGCCAAGGTGGCCAGGTTCTCGGCCTGGGCGATGTCGCCCTCCCGCAGCAGCCGGCGGATTTCCGGAAGGTTGTTTTTGCAGTCCGGGTTCACCCTGTCGCGGAACCCCCCAGACCACACGCTGTCCTCGTTGAGCTGGATGCGCTCGGCCACCGGGCCGCCAAACACCATAGCACCCAGCTTGCCATTGCCCAGGGGAAGGGCGCTGTTCCAGTCCTCCGCCGGGCTTTGATACCACAAACGCATGGCAATTACTCCTCCCAAATGTTGAATATAAAAGCCCCCCGGCGGCCTTTCCAACCGGACGCGCCGGAGAGCTTTGGTCCGAGTTCATCCTACCACACTTTAGGCGCCGCGTCAAACAGTTTTTACGAAACGTTTTATTTGCTTTTCACCCAAGTGATGGCAAGGAATTATTGGAAGCTATCTCATAGTTTAAATTTTATCGTTTTCAGCTCAAAGGGCCGCAGGGTGAAGGAGAGCTCCCGCTGGGAGTGGGGCTGGCCCTCCTGGCGCTCCAGCAGGTTGCACGAGCACCAGGACTGGAACTGGAAGTCCGCCTGGAAGGATACCCGGGCGTGCCTGCCCTCCTTCTCGTGGAAGCGCAGAATCAGCGCGCCGCCGTCCTCGGCCACCTTCATGGCGTCGAAGGTGACGCCGGGAACGTCCCCCTGCCACAGGCCGCCAAGGGGCGCTGTCTCCCCCTGGAACACCAGGGGCGGGTCGTTGAGCTCCCAGGCCTCCTGGTCCACCGCCGCCTGGTACCACTCGCCGCTGTGGGGGAACAAGGCGTAGGTGAAGGTGTGGGTGCCCTGGTCGGCGTGGTCGTCGGGGCGGTTGGAGGCTTTCAGCAGCGTCAGGCTCATAACACCGTCGTGGACATCGTATCCGTATTTGCAGTCGTTGAGCAAGGCGGCGCCGTAGCCGGGCTCGGCGTAATCGGCCCACTTGTGGCCCACCGATTCAAACTTGGCGAACTCCCAGCTGGTGTTCTTGGTGGTGGGGCGCTCCATGCTGCCAAACTGGATGTCGAACCGGGCGCGGTTGGAGTGGATGTCCACCGGGAAGTCCGCCTTCATCACCAGCTCCCGCTCCTGCCAATCCACCCAGGTGGAAAAGTCCACACGGGCGGTGTGGGCGTAGGCTGTCATGCGCTGGACCAGCTGGGACTTGCCAAACCGGTAGCGGAACTCCACCACGGCCCGCAGGGGATTGTTCTCCACCACGGTGACAGCGGTGGGGGCGCCGATGCCCCAGCCCTTCCGGCGATGGGAGTACTCCAGCTCCCAGGCGTCGTAATTCCGGGGGCGGTCCTCGTAGAGGGTGATGGCGTTGGCCTTGCGGCCCTGGGGCACCAGCTCCCTGTCCTCCCGCTTATCGTAGATGCTGGTCAGCTGGCCGTTTTCGTCCCACTCCAGGCGGAGAAGGGCGGTTTCCAGGCCGTGTTCCAGCAGCGTGGCGCAGGCCGGGGCCTCTGGGGCGGGGCCGTCCTTCACCAGCAGCTTGACGGTATTCAAAGCGGGCAGGGGTAGCAAGGCCACAGCGCCGCCCTGGGTCAAGGCCTGGGGCGGGACAGTGCCGTCCTCCAGCTGAAGGTGGCGGCCGGTGAAGTCCCCTTCCAGCTCCACCAGGCTGGAGCGGTGCCAGTTGGCGTTGTTCCACACGGTGAACAGGTCCTGCTCCCCGCTGGGCTGGGCGGCGGCCTCCAAGGCCTGGCGGGCCAGGGATTCCGCCTGGGCGTAGAAGGCGTGGCTGTCCTCATAGACAGAGCCAATGGAGGAGCCGGGGATGATGTCGTGGAACTGCTGGCAGAGGACGATTTTCCAGGATTCCTCCAGCTGGCGGCGGGGCTGCTCCATGTCGCGGCCACGGCAGGCGGCCGCTGCCACCGCGGCTTCAGCGGAGCGGAGCAGGAACTCCATGCGGCGGTTGGCCTTTTTGTTATAGGCCTGGGAGGTGTAGGTGCCCCGGTGGAACTCCAGGTAGAGCTCGCCGTCCCACACAGGGACATAGCCGTCCCGGGGGTTCTCCTCCACCGTCTTGTGGAGCTGCTGGCAGAACTGGTCCACCCGGCCCACCTTGACCCCAGGCATGCCGGGGACGCGGCCCACCCGGCGGGCGGATTCCAGCATATCCCGGTTGGGGCCGCCGCCGCCGTCACCGTAGCCCATGCAGGTGAGAAGGGAGGTGTTCAAGTCCTTGTTGTAATAGCTCTCCCACACGGAAGCAATCTGCCGGGGTGTGGCGGTGCCGCCGCTGCAGGCGCCGTCCCCCTTGATGAAGTGGGTCAGCACCGAGGTGCCGTCCAGGCCACGCCAGTAGAAGGTGTCGTAGGGCAGCTGGTTCTGGTCGTTCCAGCCCAGCTTGGTGGTGATGAAGGTGTCAATCTCGCACTGTTTGAGAATCTGGGGCAAAGCGGCGGAATAACCGAACACGTCCGGCAGCCACAGGAAGGTGCTCTTTTTGCCGAACTCCCCCTCGAAAAACCGGGTGCCATAGAGGAACTGCCGCACAAAGGACTCCCCCGAGGGCAGGTTGCAGTCGCACTCCACCCACATGCCGCCTCCAGGCTCCCAGCGGCCCTCTTGTACCCGGCGCTGTATCATCTGGTAGAGCTGGGGGTAATCTTGGCGGATGTACTCATACTGCTGGGGCTGGGTGTGCAGAAACAGGTACTCGGGATAGCGCTCCATCAGCCGGTTGACCGTGGAGAAGGAGCGGGCGCACTTCTCGTGGGTGTGGCAGATGCGCCACAGCCAGGCGTTGTCGATGTGGGTGTGGCCCACCACGGTGACATTGACCTCTTTCTCCACCGGGGCCAGCGTCTCCTCAATGAGGGCCACCGCCTCCCCACAGGAGCGGGAGAAGGCCTCCCGGCTGACGCCGCTGGTGTCCACCAAATCCCAGGCCTTGGCGGCCAGGTTCAAAATGCGGGGCTTGTCGGGGCTGTCATCGGGCAGGACGCTGTGGGCCTCCAGCAGGCAGGAAAGCCAATAGTAGAGGCTGTCGGCGTTTTCGTCCAGCAGCGCCAAGGCGGCACTGGTGATTTTGTGCTCCACCGGGTGGGGCGGCTCCTGGTCTGTCAGGCCGGACCACAGGCGGAACTCCAGGCACAGCTTCCCCTCCCGGGGCAGGGGCGTCTCCTGGTGGTTTTGGTCCACCGCCTGCCAGGGCTCCCCGTTGACGTAGAGCAAGCTTTCAAAGCCCTGGGTGGCGCCGCCGTTGGTGGTGCCAAAGCAGAAACGCCCCCACACGCGGTCCGGCAGGCCGGCGGGCAGCTCCACCTCCGCGCGCAGCCACAGCCAGCGGTCGTAGCCCTGCCAGTAATCCCCCACCTGCATCTGGCCCGTATAGTGCGCAGGGGGCTGGGTGCCCAAAGCGCCGCCGTCCTCCGCCGCATCAAAGGACCGGATGGGCACCAACGGCTCCCAGCGCTCCTCCCGCAGGCGGGCGGCGGCCCGGCTGAGCCGCTCGTAATTGTAAAAACGGAATGGCATACTTTTCCCCTCCCAAAGAGAATCGATACGGTTTTCCCCGCGCCTAGCCGGGAGGCCTGTCCCAGCGGGAAACACGGGGAATCCTACCAGCATTATAGCGAGAGGAAAAGCCGTTTTCAACAGAAATTTTTCAAGGATGCCGGATTTTTTGCAAAAAGGTGAAACGCTTTGGGTTCTCTTGCCCCTGGGGGGCGGACGTGCTATACTGGTGGAAAAGACGTTTTAGGAAGGATGGTCCCACCTATGGGAGAAAAGCAAGGCGGGCCCCAGGAAATCCAAATCCGGGGCGCGCGGGTACACAATTTGAAAAACGTGGACGTAAACGTGCCCCTGCACAAAATTGTGGGGATTGCGGGGGTATCTGGCTCGGGGAAGTCCTCCCTGGCCCTGGGGGTGCTCTACGCCGAGGGCTCCCGGCGGTATTTGGAGGCCCTTTCCACTTACACCCGGCGGCGGATGACCCAGGCGGCCAAGGCGGACGTGGACCAGGTGCTCTACGTGCCCGCGGCGCTGGCCCTCCACCAGCGGCCGGGGGTGCCGGGCATCCGCAGCACCTTTGGCACCGGGACGGAGCTGTTAAACTCCCTGCGGCTGATGTTCTCCCGGCTGGCCAGCCACCGCTGCCCCAACGGGCACGCCGTCCCCCCTACCCTGGCGGTGGCGGCGGAACAGGCCATCACCTGCCCGGAGTGCGGCGCCACCTTCTACGCGCCGGGGGCGGAGGAGCTGGCCTTTAACTCCCAGGGGGCTTGCCGCACCTGCGGGGGCACCGGCATTGTGCGTCGGGTGAACCTGGATTCCCTGGTGCCCGACGAGTCCCTGACCATTGAGGAGGGCGCCGTGGCGCCGTGGAACTCCCTGATGTGGTCGTTGATGGTGGACGTGTGCCGGGAGATGGGCGTGCGCACCAACGTGCCCTTCCGGGAGCTGACAGAGCAGGAAAAGGACATTGTCTACCACGGGCCGGCGGTGAAAAAGCACATCCTGTACCACAACAAGGGCTCCGGCCAGGTGGGCGAGCTGGACTTCACCTATTTCAACGCCATCTACACGGTGGAGAACGCCCTCGCCAAGGTGAAGGACGAAAAGGGCATGAAGCGGGTGGAGAAGTTCCTGATGGAGGGCACCTGCCCCGACTGCCACGGCACCCGTCTCAGCGAGGCTGCCCGGGCCCCCAAGCTGCGGGGCATCTCCCTGGACCAGGCCTGCGCCATGTCCCTTTCCCAGCTGGTACAGTGGGTAAAAGCCGTGCCTGGCTCCCTGCCCGAGGAGATGCGCCCCATGGCGGAGAGCATCTGCCAGTCCTTCCAGACGGTGGCCCGGCGGCTGCTGGAGCTGGGGCTGGGGTACCTCAGCCTGGATAGGGCCTCCTCTACCCTGTCCACCGGGGAGCGCCAGCGGATGCAGCTGGCTCGGGCGGTGCGCAACCGCACCACCGGGGTGCTCTACGTGCTGGACGAGCCCTCCATAGGGCTGCACCCCTCCAACATTGTGGGGCTCACCCGGGTGATGGAGGATTTGGTGGCCGACGGCAACTCCGTGCTGCTGGTGGACCACGACACCCAGATTCTGCGGGAGGCGGACTGGATACTGGAGATGGGCCCGGAGGCCGGGGCCAACGGCGGTCAGGTGGTGGCCCAGGGCACCGTGGAGGAGCTGGGGCGCTGCCCGGCCTCCCAGATTGGGCCCTTCCTCACAGGGGAAGCCCAGGTGCTGGTGCGCCAGCGCGCGGCGGAAAAGGACCTGTTCCAGCGGGGCGTCATCCGCTTGGCCACGGGGGCCATCCACACGGTGAAGCCTTTGGAGGTGGCCATCCCCCAGGGAAGGCTCACGGTGGTGACGGGGGTTTCCGGCTCGGGGAAAACCACCATGGTGCTGGAGAGCCTCATTCCCGGGCTGGAGGCGGCCACAGCCGGGGAGAAGCTGCCGGGCCACGTGCGGGAGGTGGACGCCCCGGGCATCCGCCGGGTGAAGCTCATTGACGCCACGCCCATCGGCATCAACGTGCGCTCCACGGTGGCCACATACGCCGGCGTCCACGACGAGCTGCGGAAGGTGTTCGCCCGCACCCCAGACGCCAAGGAGCAGGGCTACAAGGCCGGGGATTTCTCCTACAACACGGGGAAGCTGCGGTGCCCCACCTGCGACGGCACCGGCTCCATCAGCCTGGACGTGCAGTTTTTGCCGGACGTGGACATCACCTGCCCGGAGTGCCGGGGCTCCCGCTACGGGAAGGAGGCCGGGCGCATCAAGCACCGGGGGAAGAACGGCCTGGGGTACTCCCTGCCCCAGCTGATGGCCATGGACATCCACACCGCCCTGGAGGCCTGCCAAGAGCTGAAGTTGGTGCGCCAGCGGCTCCAGGTGCTGGAGGATTTGGGCCTGGGCTACCTGACGTTGGGCGAGGCCACCCCGGCCCTGTCCGGCGGGGAGGCCCAGCGGCTGAAGCTGGCCAGCGAAATGGGCCGCGGCCAGGAGGACACGGTGTTCGTCTTCGACGAGCCCACCATCGGCCTGCACCCCCTGGATGTGAGGACGCTTCTCCAGGTGTTTGAGACGCTGATTCAGCAGGGGGCCACGGTGGTGGTCATCGAGCACGACCTGGACGTCATCCGCAACGCGGACTACATCATCGACATGGGGCCCGGCGGCGGAGAAGAGGGCGGCCGCATTGTGGCCCAGGGCACCCCGGAACAGATTGCGGGCTGCGGGGAAAGCCTGACCGGCCGCTATCTGCGGTAAACAAAAAAGGAAGCCATCCGGCAATCAGCGCGGGTGGCTTCCTCTTTTTCTTTGGTAAGATAGGCGAGCTTGTCCGGTTAGAACCAGCGGGCCTCGGTCATCTTGTCCTCGAAGGTGATGGCGCGCTTGAGCACGTCGCAGGCCTTGACCAGGCCCTCGTTCTTGCTCATCAGGCTGTCCTCATGCTCGATGGACAGGACATAGTCGTAGCCCACCAGGCGCAGCTGGCTGACGAAATCCTTCCAGAACAGCTCGTCGTGGCCGTAGCCGATGGAGCGGAAAATCCAGGAGCGGTGGATTTCGTCGCCGTAGGGGCGGTAATCCAAAGTGCCGTCGATGGGGGCGTTGATGGGGTCAATCTTGGTGTCCTTGGCATGGACGTGGAAGATGGCCTCGCCGCCCAGGGCGCGGATGACCTTGATGGGGTCCATGCCCTGCCAAATCAGATGGCTGGGATCCAGGTTGGCGCCGATTTCGGGGCCAACGGCCTCACGCAGCTTTTTCAAGGTGTAGGTGTTGTACACGCAGAAGCCCTGGTGCATCTCCAGCGCGATTTTGTTCACGCCGTGGGCCTTGGCGAAGGCGACAAAGTCCTTCCAATAGGGGATGAGAACTTCCTTCCACTGCCAATCCACCACCTCGCAAAACTCGTTGGGCCAGGCGCAGACCACCCAGTTGGGGTTCTTGGACTCGGGGCAGTCGCCGGGGCAGCCGGAGAAGCAGTTAATCTGATGGATGCCCAGCTTCTCCGCCATGAGGACGGCGTCGTGCATATCGTCGTCAAACTGCTTGGCAATCTCCTTGTTGGGATGGACGGGGTTGCCGTGGCAGCTCAAAGCGCTGATTTCCAGGCCGGACTCCTCGATGGTCTTTACAAACTCGTTGAACTTGGCCTCGTCGTGGAGCAGCACGCCGGGGTCGCAGTGGTCCTTGCCGGGATAGCCGCCGCAGCCGATTTCCACCATCTGGGCGCCCAGGGACTTAAAATAGGCAAGAGCCTCCTTCAGGGGGGTCTCGCCGATGACATTGGTGAGAACACCTAATTTCATGAGAAAAACACTCCTTCACCAGGCGGAAAGCAGCCGGGGAAAGCCCCTGGCCACCGCCTTTTGATATGCTTCCATTATAGAGAGTTCCCCCGGAAAAAGCAATCCCTACGCAAAAAATATTCAGGGCCGGGACCGGTTTTTTCAGAGATTTAACAGACAGGCCTGCCGGTGGTACGCAGCAAAAAAAAGGCGCCCAAACGGCGCCTTTTACAGGGTTTTCATACGGTTTTACCGGGGCCGCTCCTGCCGGGCGGCGACCTTTAGGAGAAGGTATTCCATCGAGTCCTCCAGAGCTTTCCAGCTGGCGGCCACCACGTCCCCGGAGACGCCCACGGTGGTGAAGGTGTCCTCCCCGTCGGTGGAGGTGATGAGCACCCGCACGCCGGCGGCGGTGGCGCTTTTGCTGTCCAGCACGCGCACCTTGTAGTCGGTGAGCTTCACCTGGGACAGGACGGGATAGAAGATTTCCAGGGCCTTGCGCAGCGCCTGGTCCAGGGCGTTCACAGGGCCGTTGCCCTCGGCGGCCATGAGCTGTATCTGCCCCCCCACCCGGACCTTCACCGTGGCGCTGGCGCCCCGGTCGCTGCCGTCGCTGTAATCGGTGTAGATGTGGTAGTACAGCAGCTCGAAGAAGGGCGCGAAGGGTTTGAGCCGCTTGCGCACCAGCAGCTGGAAGGAGGCGTCCGCCCCCTCAAACTGGTAGCCCCGGCTCTCCAGCTCTTTCAGCTCTTGGAGCAGGGCCCGGGCCTCTTGGGAGTCCACCCCCACGTGGGGGAAGATGTGCTTGATTTTCTCCAGCACCACCGCCCGGCCGGACATCTCCGAGGCGGGGAAGCGCCGGACGTTGCCCACCAGGTAGGGGTCCACCTGCTCAAAGGAGCGGGGCGTTTTCAGCACGGCGGCGGCGTGCATCCCGGCCTTGTGGGCAAAGGCGCTCTCCCCCACGTAGGGCATCCAGGCGGGCAGGTCCATGTTGGCGATGGAGGCCAGTTCCCGCACACGGTGGGTCAGGTGCATCAGCTCCTCTTGGGGGATGCAGGGGATGCCCAGCTTCAGCTGCAAATTGGGGATGATGGTGGAGAGGTTGGCGTTGCCGCAGCGCTCTCCAAAACCCAGCAGCGTCCCCTGGACCTGGCTGGCTCCGGCCAGCACCGCCGTGACGCTGTTGGCGGTGGCCATGCCGCAGTCCTCGTGGAAGTGCACCCCAATGGGCACAGGGATTTTGGCAGCCACCTCTTGGACCACCCGCTCCACGTCCCCGGGGAAGGCGCCGCCGTTGGTATCGCACAGGCAGACTATGTCCGCGCCGCCCCGCAGGGCAGCCCGCAGCGCCTCCAGGGCAAAGGTGGGGTCGTCCTTCCAGCCGTCGAAGAAGTGCTCGGCGTCGAAGATAACCTCCCGGCCGTGGGACTTGAGGAAGCGGCAGCTCTCCTCAATCATACGGAAGTTCTCCTCATAGGTGGTTTCCAGCACCCGGTCCACGTGGAATTTCCAGCACTTGCCAAAGACGCAGCACACCGGCGTGCCTGCCGCCAGCACCGCCGCCAGGTTGGCGTCCTCCCAGGCGGGGATATTCTTCCGGCGGGTGCTGCCAAAGGACACCAGCTTGGCGTTCTTTAAGGGCAGGCTGGCAGCTCGCTGGAAGAATTCTGCGTCCTTGGGGTTGGAGCCGGGGTTGCCGGCCTCGACATACTGCACGCCCACCTGGTCCAGCAGGCGCACCGCCTGGAGCTTATCCTCCAGGGAAAAGGCCACCCCTGTCCCCTGGGCGCCGTCCCGCAGGGTGGAATCGAAAATTGTTACAGGGCCCATACTCATCCCTCTTCCGCTGTGGTATCCCCCGTGATTGGCTCGTCGTTCTTCATGCGTTCAAACAGGGCCATGGAATCGTTGTAATAGTCCATGTCCTTTTCTTTCTTCTCGATGGAGCTGCCCTCCGCGGCCCGCACGGAAACCCGCAGGCGGCTGAACAGTTCGCCAATCATTTCAGCGGAGTACAAGCCATCCTCCGAGCCTTTGGGCTGGAAATTGGCGAAGGCGGCAATGTCGTCCCAACTGTACATGGCGTTTTCATAGTCGGTGGCGTCCTCGGGCATAAGGGTGCCGTCCTTATACTGGAAGAACCCAGCAAAATCCCCCTCCAAGACCGAGAAGGCCGTGCTGTCGTGCAGGTAAATCATCGTCGCGTTCAAAGAGGCGTCTGCCGTAAAGCGTACCCAGGCAGCTTCTTGGGCGCTGGGGTCGGCGCTGGCATCGTCCGACATGACATAGTTCGAGACTTGGATTACAACCTTGCCGTCGCCGTTGCGGTCATCAGCATAGGCGGCAATACATTCCTCCAGCTGCTGCACGCCGGTTTCCGGCATGGTAAAGGAGGTGAGCAGGCCAATGGTATAGTCCGGGTCCACTTTGGTTGCCATAGAGTGGATAAAAACCGCAAGCAAGGCAACGACCAGAATGGCAGGGATAATTTGGCGCTTGTGATAATACCACCAGTTCTCCCGCTTGTCTTTGGCTGTTACCAGCTTGATTTCGTTGCTGTGGATGGTGTCCTCTCCTGCGTTGATCAGGTACCGTTCTCGTGCCATAGTGACGCTCCTTCAAAATATAGTAAGTATGGGCAATACCCTCCGCAGGCCGAGCCCCTCAAAACAAGTCCCTCTCCCCTGTGGCGCTTTTTCCCATCTCGAAAAAAGCGCCGGGGAAACACAGTTATTTTAGCATAGTGCACAAGGTATTGCAAGCCTCTGCCAGGGCGGCGGGGGGAAAAATCGCCCTGCCCCTTGGGTGGATACGTCCCGCGTATAGGTGAGGATATGGAATAAGTATTGGACATGGGCGCGCGAAAGGCGGTACAATAAAGACAGAAAACCTGGCAAACTATACGACGAGGTGAGCACAGTGCAATACACAAAACTTGGCAATTCCGATTTGAACGTGTCCCGCATCTGCATGGGGTGCATGGGCTTTGGCAACGCCGCCACCGGTCAGCACAGCTGGACCTTGGACGAGGCTGCCTCCCGGGAAATCATCAAGCGGGGGCTGGAGCTGGGCGTGAACTTTTTCGACACGGCCATTGGCTACCAGAACGGCACCAGCGAGGAATACCTGGGCCGGGCCCTCAAGGACTTTGCCCGGCGGGAGGACGTGGTGGTGGCCACCAAGTTCCCTGGCCGCTCCCCCCAGGAGGTGGAAGCGGGGGTGACTGGCCAGCAGCACGTGGCAAACCTGCTGGACCAGAGCTTGCGGCACCTGGGCATGGACTACGTGGACTTGTACATCTACCACATGTGGGACTACGCCACGCCCCTATACGAGATTTTAGAGGGGCTTTCCAACGCGGTGAAAGCGGGCAAGGCGCGGTATGTGGGCATCTCCAACTGCTTTGCCTACCAGCTGGCCAAGGCCAACGCTTTGGCGGAGAAGGAGGGCTTCCCCAAGTTCGTGTCCATACAGGGGCACTACAACTTGATTTTCCGGGAGGAAGAGCGGGAGATGGCCAAGCTCTGCGCCGAGGACAACATCGCCATGACGCCCTACAGTGCCTTGGCCGGGGGCAGGCTCTCCAAGCACCCGGGAGAGACCTCCAAGCGGCTGGAGGAGGACAGCTACGCCAAGTTTAAGTACGACGCCACCGCCCAGCAGGATGGGGTCATCATCGGCCGGGTGGCTGAACTGGCGGAGCAGCACGGCGTAACCATGACGGAAATCTCCCTGGCGTGGCTGCTGCAAAAAGTCACCGCGCCGGTGGTGGGCGCCACCAAGCTCCACCACATCGAGGGCGCCGCCAAGGCGGTGGAGCTGGAGCTCTCCCCCCAGGAGATGGCCTATCTGGAAGAGCCCTACGTGCCCCACAAGCTGGTGGGCGTGATGGCCCAAAACACCCCGGCTGCCGCAGGGACCAAGCAGGTATGGACTGTAAAGTGAAAAGGAGGAATCTCGCATGTTTGATTTTAAAAGGCAAGACCCGGAATTTGCGGAGCGCTTTGAGCACTTCGCCTTTGACGAGGTGGTAAACGAGCCCGGCCAGCAGCTGGACGATGTCACCCGCCACCTGGCCATTTTGGCCACGCTGCTGGGCTGCCATGGCATTGACGCCTTCCGGGAGGAGCTGCCCGCCGCTTTGGACGGGGGCGTCACCCCGGTGATGGCCAAGGAGGTCATCTACCAGGCGGTGGACTACCTGGGCATGGGCCGGATGCTGCCCTTTTTGCGGGCGGCCAATGAGATTTTAGAGGCCCGGGGCGTCTCCTTGCCCCTGGAGGGCCAGGCCACCACGACCTTGGAGGACCGCCTGGAGAAGGGCGCCCAGGCCCAGGCAGAAATCTTCGGGGAGCACATGCTGGAGGCTTGGAAGGCCGGGCATATCAACCGATGGCTGGCCGCCAACTGCTTCGGGGACTACTACACCCGCACGGGCCTGGACTTGAAGCAGCGGGAGATGGTCACCTTCTGTTACCTGGCGGCCCAGGGCGGCTGCGAGCCCCAGCTGACTGCCCACGCCAAGGGCAACATGAACTTGGGCAACGACAGGGAGTTCCTCACCAAGGTGGTGTCCCAGTGCCTGCCCTACATTGGGTACCCCCGCAGCCTGAACGCCATCGCCTGCATCAACAAGGCGGCGGAGCAGTAAAACGCATCCATAGAGAAAGCAGCGGTCCTTCCCCACTGGCCGCTGCTTTTTTGCGCTCATTTCTATGATGTATCCCACACATTTGCGGTACTGCCCATGGATAGCGGCAGGTCTTCCCCACTTTTCTACTCCGGCAAGGTGATGGTGCGGGTGCAGACGCGCTCCAGCAGGGCGGCGCTGTGGGACACCACCAGCAGGCCCAGGTCCCGGCTGGCGGCCTCGCGGAGGAGGAAATCCCATATCTGGGCCTGGGTGACCAAATCCAGCATGGCGGTGCTCTCATCGCAGAGGAGGAACTTCACCGCGGGATGGAGGGCGCGGGCCAGGCAGAACCGCTGGAGCTCGCCGCCGGAAAGCTCCCCGGGGTAGCGGGTGAGCCAGCCCTCCCGGATGTGGAGGGCATCCAGCAGGCGCTGCTCCGGCATGCCGGATTCCGCCAAGGTCTTGCCCAAGGGCAGCAGAGGGTCCACCACCGTTTCGGGATGCTGCCACACCATCTGCACCGGGCAGGGGCCGGCATAGGCGGAGAGGGGCTTCCCATCCAGGAGGACTTCCCCTTTCTGGGGGCGCTCGTAGCCCGCCAGCAGCCGGCACAGGGTGGTCTTGCCCCGGCCGCTGGGGGCCCACAGGCCCAGGCGCTCCCCGGAGTGAAGGGACAGGCTGACGTCCGCCAGCACAGGGGCGCCTTTTTTGCTGTAGGAAAAGCGCAGGTCTTTGGCTTGGAGAATCACGGCGCCACCTCCTTGTTGGGGTAGAGGCAGCGCACCGCGCCGCCTTGGAAGGGCCGCAGTGGAAAGGGCCCCTGGGCGCAATCCGCCCCGGGATGGGGGCACTGGCCCAGGAAGGGGCACCCCTCCCCCACCTCGCCGGGATAGGGCTGGCTCCCTGGGATGGGCCGGAAGCCCCGCTGGGGCAAGGCGTCCCACAAGGCCTTAGTGAAGGGGTGGCGCAGGGAGCCTGCTTCAAAGTCGGAGGCCAGGGCTTCCTCGATGGTCTCCCCGGCGTAGAACACGGCCACCCGGTGGGCCACGGTGAGGGCCAGCTCCAAATCGTGGGTGATGAACAGCACCGCCGCCCCCTCTTGGGCCAGCTCCCGGAAGTGGCCCAGCAGCCGCCCCGCCGCTTGGGCGTCCAGGCCGGGGGTGGGCTCGTCAGCGATGATAAGCTGGGGGGACTCCATCACGGCGGAGGCCATGAGCACCCGCCGGGCCATGCCGCCGGAAAGTTGGAAGGGGTACCGCCGCTCCGTCCCCGGCCCCAGGCCGTACCGGGAGAGGGCCTTCTGGGCGCGGCGGCGGGTGTCAATGTCACGGCGGCCCTGGGTGAGCTGGGGGCCCACCTGCATCAGGGGGTCCAGGTAGGTGACGCCCTGGGGCACCAAGGAAATCTCCCGGTCCCGGAGCTTTTCCAGGCGGCGGGGTGTGAGCGCCTGGCCCTTGTAGAGGATGCTCCCCTCCCGGCGGCTGTTGTAGGGCAGCAGCCCCAAGATGGCGTGGGCCAGCAGGCTTTTGCCGGAGCCGCTGGCGCCCACCACGGCGGTGACTTCCCCGGGGAACAGGGAGAGGGACAAGTCCCGGATGACAGGCAGCTCCCGGCGGCGGGCGCCCCGGCTGTACTGGGTAAAGGTGATGGACAGGTGTTCAATTTGCAGGATAGGTTCCATGGGCACCTCCTTATTCATGGGCGCTGGCGGGGTCTGCCAGCAGGCGGACGCGCTCCCCCAGCAAAGCGAACAGCACTACCACCAGCACCAAGGCCGCCCCGGGGAACAGGGCCAGCCACCACTTGCCGGTGGTGAGGTAGCGCATGCTCTCGGAGAGGATGACGCCGATGGCGGGCTGCTCCGAGGAAAGGCCAAATCCCAGAAAAGTGACGCTGGCCTCGTGGAGGATGGCGTGGGGAAAGAGCAGAATCAGCCCGGTGAGGAACTGGGGCAGCAGGTGTGGCAGCAGGTGGAGCCGCACCCGCTTCCAGGGGGAGACGCCCAGCTTCTCCGCCACCAGCAGGTAGGGGGCGCTTTTCAGCTGGAGCACCTCCCCGCGGATGACCCGGGCCAGGGAGGTCCAATGGCTGAGCGCCACCCCCACCACCACGCCGGTGAACCCCCGGCCGCAGGCGATGGACAGGAGGATGACCAGCAAAATGTGGGGGATGCCCATGACCAAGTCCATCCACCAGGAGATGAAGGCGTCCACCCAGCCGCCAAACACGGCGGACAGGATGCCCAGTGCCAAGGCCACTCCCGCACTGACAGCGGCGGTGAGCAGCCCAATGCGGATGCTCAACGAGAGGCCAGCCAAGGTGCGGGCCAGCATATCCCGGCCCATCCAGTCGGTGCCAAAGGGGGCGGCAAGGCTGGGGGCCAGGTTCTGGCGGGAGAAATCCGTCTCCATGGCGCGCTCCTCCAGCAGGAGGCCCGCCACGGTGACAGCCAGCAAAAACAGGGCGGCTCCCCCCACAAACCACAGGGTGGTGAGCCTTCGGTTGCGCGGCTTCATCGCTTCCCCACCCCCTTGCGGATGCGGGGGTCCACTAGGCCGTAGAGCAAATCCGCGGCCAGGTTGCCCCCAAACACCAAGGCGGAGGTGATAACCGTGATGCCCAGCAGCAGGGGCAAGTCGCTGCCCAGGCCAGCGGTGACGGCGGCCTGGCCCAGCCCGGGGTAGGAGAACACCTGCTCCACCAGCACCGAGCCGCCGATAATCTCGCTGATGGAGCCAAACTGCAAGGTGAGGGCGGGCAGGGCCACGTTGCGCAGGCCGTGGCGCAGCACCAAAGAGCGCCGGCTCTCCCCCCTGGCCCGGGCCAGGAGGACGTAGTCGCTGGAGAGGACATCCACCAGCTTCTCCCGGGTGTGCAGGGCGATGTTGGCCACGCCGGTGACGCTTAAGGTCAAGGCGGGCAAAATGGCGTGGCGCAGCCTATCCAGCCACGTGACGGCGCTCTCCTCCACGCCGATGGGCACGGAAAGCCCGATGGGCAGCCAGCCCAGCCACACGGAGAAAATCAAAAGCAGCAGCAGCGCCAGCCAAAAGGCCGGGGTGCTGGAAATCACCAGGCAATAGCCGCGGATGAGCTTATCCGGCCAGCGGCCCCGGAAGGCCCCCGCCACCGATCCCAAGGCCAGCCCCAGCACGCCGGAGAGCACCCAGGCGGTCAACAGCAGCCACAGGGAACTGCCCAACCGCTGGCCGATGACGGAGAGCACCGGCTGCCGGTAGAGCAAAGAGGTGCCAAAGTCCCCGTGGAGGACGCTGGAAAGCCACCCCAGGTACCGCTGGGCCGGGGGCTGGTCCACGCCCCAGTAGGCCTCTAGGTTTGCCACCTGCTCCGGGCTCATGGAGCCCAAGGCCACCTGGCCCACGTTGGTCTGCAAAGGATCCAGGGGCGAGGCGCACAGCAGCAGAAACGCCGCCAGGCTCACCCCCAGCAGGAGCAGCGCCGCCCGCAGCAGCTTTTTGCCCGTGAAGAATAGGGCCTGTTTCATGGTGTCACCCCTTTGCCTATGCCCAGGACCACTGGTCCACGTTGTTCACCAAGGACCAGCCGTGGCCGTGGGGATGGATTTTCTGCTCCGCCACCTGGAGGCCGTCCCGGACCCAGTACAGGTGGTCGATGTTCACCAGCCACACCCAGGGGATGTCCCCCTCTTGGGTGACGCCGGTCTCCCCGTCCCACTGGGCCTGCTGCCACAGCTGGTAGGACTCCTCCAAATCGGTGCAGGCCAGGGCCGCGTCCATGGTGCTGTCCACCGTTTCGTTGGAGTAGGGGGAGTACTGGGCGGTGCCGGTGCCCTCGATGGTGTGGTAGATGTTGTACAGCTCCATGGGGCTGTGGGCGCCCCAGCCCCACAGCAGCGGGGTGGAGAGGGCCCTGTCGTAGGCGGTGTCCCAGCCCACGCCCTCGATGGAGCAGGCGATGCCCAGCTCCTCCATCTGGCTGGCGAAGTCCGCGGCCAGGGCTTGGCGGACGGAGTCCCCGTTGGAGTAGAGCAGCGTCAGCTCCGCCTTGACGCCGTCCTTCTCCCGGACGCCGTCCTCCCCTAGGAGCCAGCCGGCCTCGTCCAGCAAGGCGGCGGCGCCCTGGGGGTCGTACTCCACCTGGGAGGCGGGGTTGTACCAGGGCATCTGGTCGCAGACGCTGTAGGCGGGGCTGCCGTAGCCGTTGAGGACGTTGTCAATCATCTCCTGCCGGTCCACGCCGATGTTCAGGGCCCGGCGCACCCGCATGTCGCTGGTGAAGTCGTTGCCCACGGCCACGCCGTTTTCGTTGGTACCCCCAGCGGGGACGGCGGGAAGGTTAAAGCCCCGGTTGTCCACGCTTTGGTAGGCGGCCAGGAAGTAGCCCTCCACGCTCTCGTTGGAATAGGTGGCGGAGGTGTAGGCCACATCCACCTGGCCGGCCTGGGCTGCCAAAAAGGCGGCGTCCTCCTCCATAAAGAGGATGGTAACCCGCTCCATGGTGGGGGCCTGGCCGTAGTAATCGGGGTTGGCCTCTAAAATCACCTGCTGGCCCCTATCCCACTGTTTGAGGACATACCGCCCCGAGCCAATGGGGTTAGAGCCGTAGGTGGCGCTGTCGTAGGCGTGCTCCGGCACAATGCCCACCACCGCCATGGTGTAGGGCCAGATGGAAAAGGCCCGGGTCATGTGGAACACCACTGTGGTGTCATCGGTGGCCTCGGCGTAGTCCAGCATAGTGAAGTCGTTGACCGAGCTGGAGGCCTTCACGGTGTTGTAGGTGAAGGCCACGTCCGCGGCGGTGAGGGGCTCCCCGTCGGTAAAGGACACGTCGTCCCGGATGGTCACAGTCCAGGTGAGGCCGTCCTCGCTGGCGGCGACGTCCGTGGCCAAGTCGTAGCCGATGGTCAAATCCGTGTTGGTGACGGTGAGGGTGGACTGAATCAGCGGCTCGTGGACGTGCTCCCCGGCGCCCCAGCCAAAGGCGGGGTCGAAGCCGGCCTCCGGCTCGGAGGTGGGGCCCATGGCGACGACCACCGAGGAGGTGTCCTCCTGGGCGGCTGTGTCCCCCGCGCTGCTGGAGGAGGCGTCCCCGCAGCCGGTGCAGGTGCCCAAAAGCAGCGCGCCAGCCAGCAGCAGCGATAGAGCTTTCTTTTTCATGGCAGATTCCTCCCAAAGGCAATAAAAGAAGGCATCCGCTCCCCTCTGGAAGCAGATGCCTTCCTGGCATCAAATTTTAATGTCGTATCGTGAAACAAGGCGTGTTCCCTGCGCTTGCGAAATCCCCGCTTGGCGGGGGAGCCGGCTTCCTGCCGGACTGCTGGGCCGCGGTGGGACACAACGTGTATGATTATACAGGAAAGAGGGAAGCTTGTCAACTGTCCCCCTCCCCCAGCCGGTGGAGGAGGAAGTGGTTTTTGCGGGTCTCCAGCAGCCCCTCGTCCCGCATGCGGCCCAGCTCTTTGGAGAGGGCGCTGCGGTCCACACCCAGGTAATCCGCCAGCTGCTGCCTGTCAAAGGGGATGGAAAAGGAGCTGCTGCCCTGCTCCAAGGCCTGGGCGGAAAGGTACGTGACAAGCCTGCCCCGGATGGTCTTGGGGCTGGTGCAGAAAATCCGGTGGGAGAGAGCCCGGTTTTTCCCGGCGAAAATGGACACCAAGTTGCGCAGCAGCTTCCCCTGCCACGAGGCGCCCGCGTGGTTTTCCCCCAGCAAAGCGCCCAGGCGGATGGCGAGGATTTCGCAGTCCTCGGCGGCCACGGCATCCACCAGCAGGGGCCCGCCGGTGAGGGCGTAGGTTTCCCCAAAGACCTGGCCGGGCCCCACGCGGCTTAAGAGAGTGCGGTGGCCCCACAAATCCACGCTTTCGATGTGGACCGCCCCCGAGAGCACCACGTCCATCTCTCGGGCGGGCTCCCCTTGGCGGAAGATGGTCTGGCCCTTCTTATACAGGCGGCGGGCCATGGGGCAGGCTGCCTCCATCTGGGCCCACTCCTGTTCGGTGATGCCCTGGAACACGGGCACAGGTGGGATAGGCAAGGAAAAAAGCCTCCTTTTGTTGTTTTGACAACAGATTTTCTTCTGCCATTGTACTATACTGTTGCCAGAAACTCAAGGAGGTACGCGGAGTATGATTCGGAAAATCATCCAGATAGACGAGGAAACATGCAACGGCTGCGGCGCCTGCGCCCAGGCCTGCCACGAGGGGGCCATCGGCATGGTGAACGGCAAGGCGAAGCTTCTGCGGGACGACTACTGCGACGGCCTGGGGGACTGCCTGCCCGCCTGCCCCACCGGGGCCATCACCTTTGTGGAGCGGGAAGCCGCCGCCTATGACGAGGCAGCGGTGCTCCAGAACAAGGCGCAGAAAGCCCAGGCTGCCCCCTTCTCCGGGTGCCCGGGCCACGTCGTAAAGACCTTCCAACGGGAGGCGGCCCCTGCCGCCGCAGCGGGGAAGCAGGAATCCCAGCTGGGGCAGTGGCCCTGCCAAATCAAGCTGGTGCCAGTAAAGGCGCCCTATTTCCAGAGGGCGAAGCTGCTCATCGCGGCGGACTGCACCGCCTATGCCTACGCCAGCTTCCACCAGGACTTTATGCGGGGGAAAATCACCTTGGTGGGCTGCCCCAAGCTGGACAGCGTGGACTACAGCGAAAAGCTGACAGAAATCCTCCGGGAAAACGACATCCGAAGCGTCACCGTGGTGCGCATGGAGGTGCCCTGCTGCGGCGGCTTGGAGCAGGCGGCCATCACCGCGCTGAAAAACAGCGGGAAGTTCCTCCCCTGGCAGGTGGTGACCCTCTCCACAGACGGTCGGATTTTGGACTGAGCCCACAGGAAAAGAAAAAAGGGATGGGAGCGCGAAGCTTCCCATCCCTTTTTGCGTTTACAGGGCGGCGTACTGCTCCTCCAGCCAGGCCAAGGCTTGCTCCAGGCCCTCCTCGGAAAGGGGGACCTCCTTTTGCAGCTTGTCGTGGGCCCGCTCGAAGCACAGGTCCTCGGTCCAGGCATAGGCGCGCAGCAGGGCGGCTTCCTTGTCCGGCTCCACCAAGTAGCGCAGCAGCAGGCCGCTGTCGGGGTCCTTGGTCTTTTGGCCGGCGTAGGTGTTGCCCTCGTCGAAGTAGTGGAATTTTTGCAGCTCTAACGAATGTTCCATAGGGGACTTCCTTTCTCAAGAGGATGAAGGTGTGGGGACAGGGGGCTGGCGCAGCACGGTGCTGGCAAGGCGGGTGCCGGAAAGTCTGCCGTAGAGGTAATCCCGGCCGATTTTAGAAACACTGTTTCTGGCACTTTCTACCAACAGCGCGAAGAAGCCCACCATAAACCAAAGAAGCCGTAAAAACGTTTGCGCAAACCCCGAAGAGGCAGGAAGCAGAAAAACCGCCTCCGCTACAGCGAAGAAACAGTAAATAAAGGCCACCAGCAACCCGTAGCGCAGCAGGCAGCGCCACAGCAGCACCCGGCTGCCGTCTTGGTTGACCACGCAGATTTTCGTCAGGCGCTTGCCCAGGCTCTTGCCGCCCCACAGGCCCTGAAACAGGCCGAAGTACAGCAGGTAGGCCAAGGCGAAAGGCAGGTTAAAGGGCAGCTGGGAGAGGAAGATGGACAGCACCGTCCCCAGCAAGCTGACGAAAATTATGTCCACAAAGAGGGAGAGGCACCGCCGGGTGAAAGTGACCCTCTCCCCTTTTTGGTAGGACTTCTCGTCTATCTTGTCACGGTCCGGCAAAATCTTCATCAAGGGGCCGGTGAGGACATAGCCCAAAAAGCCGCCCAAGGTGTTGCAGAGCAAGTCGTCCACGTCAAAGAGGCGGTAGGCCCTGGGATAGTAGCCGTACAGGCCGGAGAGCTGGGTCAGCTCGAAAAACAGGCTGACGCCCAACGAGATGAGCACCGCCGGAAGGAGCTTGCGCCGGAAATAATACCGCAGGTAAAAGCCCAGGGGCATTAGCAACGCGATGTTGAACACAAACTGCAAGGTAAAGGTGGAGAGCAGCGCCGGCAGGTAGGTGGAGGGCTCTGCCAGCTGGAAGCCTGTCTCCTTGGAGAGGTCCCGGAAAAAGCTGAAGGGCAGCAGCTGCACGCTGGGGCCGGTCATCTGGGCCACGGCCTCCCTGTCCGGCAGGGGGAGAATGACCAGGAAGTAGGCGCACAGGGCGTAGAGCACAAAGGAATAGCTGAGGAAAAAGCGGGCAAAGGTCATGCCGCCGTATTTCCGGTAGTGGTGGATGAGAAAGGGCAGGGCAATCAGCGCGGCGGCCACTGGGAACACCAGCACCGCCTGCCCCACCACGCGCAGGTAGGATTCCATAATTTACGTATCTCCTTTTTCCAAAATGCAGCCGCCGGTTGCGGCTGCTGTATCAGGCGCGGTGGCCTGGACATAGAGGAAGGCGTTGCCGCGCTTCCCCTGTTGGGAAATCGCGCCCAGCTTGCGCAGAACATGGGCGGCCAAGGTGGCCTTTTTCGGGGAGAGGCCCACGGCCTTCCCCAGCTCCCGGCTGGTAAAGGGGACGGGCAGCCCCGGGGGCAGGAGCTTGCCGTACTCCTGGGGGGAGCGCACCCACACCTCCCCCAGCAGAGACACCGGCAGCCTGTCAAAGCGGGTAGAGCCGCGCTTTTTGTCCCGGCTCCAACCGTTGAGCAGGCGGTACTCCTCCACCTCCAGCAGCAGGACGCACAGCCGCAGGTTGGGGTGGAACAGCAGCTCCCCCAGCTGGTACAGCTCCGGCAGGACAGAGCCCGCCGTGGGCTTGAGGGGGCTTTTGTGGGCGGGGCTCACCTCCCCCTCCTCAGTGAGCCAGGCCACGGTCTTTTTGGCGGGGACGGGGTACACCACTGTCACCGGCCCCTGGGACAAAAACGCCTGGAGCTTGGGCCGCAGCCGCCGGAAGGAGCGGGTCTGCACCTCTAGGATGCCCTCTGGGGTGATGGCGTCCGCCACGTAGGGGGGCACAGGCACCTCCCGCTGCTGGAAATCCGGCTGGAAGTAATACTTCACCGCCCGGTGGAGGGCCTTCTCCCCCAAGGTGCCGATGCCCTGGGGCGCCCCCTCCCCAGAGAGGGCCCAGCGGCAGGCCTCTAAAAAGCGGGCCTGGTCCATCAGTCCTCCAGGCGGAACAGCCGGGCGAAGTTGCCGTAGAGCATCTTGCGGTTGTCCTCCTGGCCGTAGCCCAAAGCGAAGAAGCGCTCCAGCTCCTCCTTGGGGGACCACATGGGGAAGTCCGTGCCGAAAAGAGTGTGCTCGATGCCGAAGTGGTCGATGCTCTTTCTGGCCTGCTCCGGGGGGACGGCGAACAGGGAGCTGGAGGTGTCGATGTACACGTTGGTACCGGAAAGCTCCCGGCGGGCGTCCTCCCACTCGCTGTAGCCGCCCAGGTGGGCGGCGATGCAGGTGAAGTCCGGGATTTTCTCCAGGACGTTCATCAAACGGCGGGGGGTGGAGAAATCCGTGCGGCTGTCCCCGGTGTGGAACAGGATAGACAGGCCCCGGCGGTGGGCTTCCTCATAGACGGGGAGCATGCGCTCGTCGTCGATGTAGAACCGCTGGAAATCCGGGTGGAGCTTGATGCCCCGCAGCCCCCGGCGCTGGATGTCGTCCATCTCTCTCTGGATGTCGGCCACATCCTGGTGCCAGGCGGCCAGGCCGATGAACTGGGGGTACTTTTGGCATTTTTCCTGGATGAACTGGTTGATGGAGCGCACCTGCTCCACTTTGGTGGCCACGGAGCACACCAGGAACCGGTCGATGCCGGCCTCCTCTCCCCGCTGGGCTAAGATATGGGGCAGACCCACGTTCTGCATGGGGATGTGGTAAAACTCCCCCACAGAGCCCGTGGCCTTCTCGGCAATCTTCCCCGGGTAGATGTGGGCGTGGGCGTCCGCCGCCCGGTAGGTTACGCCATTGTGAAACACAGACACGATCAGACTTCCTCCCTTTCTTCTTTTTCCCGCTGGCGCTGGGCCTTGGAAAAGGCGCAGCCGCAGTAATCCTGGCGGTACAAATCGTACTCCTTGGAAAGTTGTACAGAGCGCTTGTAGCCGTCCTTCTTTTTAAAATCGGAGGGCAGGTGGGCCACGCCGAACTCCCTGCCAATCTCCTCCCCCAGCTGGTTTAGCAGAGGGGCGTTTTTCATGGGGGAGATGGACAGGGTGGTGGTGTAATAGTCGAAGCGCAGGCGGGCGGCCTCCTGGGCGGCATAGCGCAGCCGCAGCCGGAAGCAGGCCTCGCAGCGCTTGCCTCCCTCGGGCTCCCCCTCCAGGCCCCGTGCCGCCTGGACAAAGGCTTGTCCGTCGTACTGGCAGGGGAGCAATGCGACAGGGTGGGTAAACTTCATTTGGGAGACCAGGCGGCGCAGCTCCGCTTCCCGCTTTTGGTACTCCTCCAGGGGGGCGATATTGGGGTTATAATACAGCAGCGTAATGGCAAAATACTGGGAAAGGTACTCCAGCACGGCGCTGGAGCAGGGCGCGCAGCAGGCGTGCAGCAGCAGCCGCGGCACTTTCCCCTCCTGCTGGAGCTTTTGGATGAGCCGCTCCAGCTCTTTGATGTAATTCCGGCTTGGTCCCGGCACGGCACACGCCTCCTTTTCTTCACAGAATCCTTTCCAAGTTTATCACAGCAAACCGCGAAATGCAAGGCTGTGACTTTTCCCGGGAAATGGGAATTCCTGTTGACCCTCTTGTGGGGATATGGTATCATGTAAAATATGGAAATGGCTGTGTCTCACAAAGACTTAGAAAGCGGTAAGGCGGTACAGGTATGGACTTTTCTTTTCTCCTATCCAACTCTTTAATCAATGTGGGCGTTGTGTCTTGGCTTGTAGCCCAGCTTATCAAAACAGCTCTGGACGCTGTAAAACACCGCTCCTTTAACCGGCAGCGTTTGGCTGGGGCCGGGGGTATGCCCAGCTCCCACTCGGCAGTGTGCTGCTCTGTGGTGCTGACCGCCTATTTCCTCTACGGTTTCCAGTCGCCGGCGTTCGCGCTGGCCTTTATCATGGCCCTGATTGTGATGTACGACGCCACCGGCGTGCGCTGGGCGGCGGGGCTTCACGCCAAGGCAATCAACCAGATTGTAGAGTATTTGGACAGCGGCGATGTGAACGACCAGGAGAAGAACTTAAACGACTTAATCCCCAAACTCAACGAATCCCTGGGCCATCGTGTGATCGAGGTGATTTGCGGGGCGCTGCTGGGCATTGCCATTGCCGTGGCGGGGCAGTTTATCCGCCAGGGCGGCATCCACCTCTTTTAACGACCACAAGACAGACAGCAGCCCGGACAGGCTTTCTGCCCGGGCTGTTTCTTTGGCTGGAAGTTTCACCGGCGGCGCAGCAGGGCCATCACCCAGGCCGCCGCCACCGCCAAAACCACGTAGACGCCCAAAACCACCAGGTACATAAAGCTCCCTCCCCCTTGGGAGCATACGTGGGGAAGGTTGTCCCCTATTCGCGGAAATCCCTTGTGTTTCCGCCTGGGACGTGGTATAATATTTTAGTTTTTGACCAGATTTTGTAAAGCGAGGGAACACCCATGTAACCAGCCCACCCTTTGTTTTGGATATTCTAGCAAAAATGAGAAAGGATGGCTTGCTTTGCCTGATATGAAAAGCGAAATCCAGCGCCGGAGGACCTTTGCCATTATCTCCCACCCCGACGCCGGCAAGACCACTTTAACGGAAAAATTCCTGCTCTACGGCGGGGCCATCACCTTGGCCGGCATGGTAAAGGGCAAGCGGAACTCCCGCCACGCTGTCTCCGACTGGATGGAGATTGAAAAGCAGCGCGGCATCTCCGTGACCTCCTCGGTGATGCAGTTCCAGTACGACGGCTACTGCATCAACATCCTGGACACCCCGGGCCACCAGGACTTCTCCGAGGACACTTACCGCACGCTGATGGCCGCCGACTCCGCGGTGATGGTCATCGACGCCAGCAAGGGCGTGGAGGCCCAGACCCGCAAGCTCTTTAAGGTGTGCGTCATGCGGGACATCCCCATCTTCACCTTTATCAACAAGATGGACCGGGATTCCCAAAGCCCCTACGACCTGCTGGACGAGATCGAGAAGGAGCTGGGCATTGGCACCTACCCCATGAACTGGCCCATTGGCTCGGGCATTGACTTCAAGGGCGTGTACGACCGGGAGCGCCGGCAGGTGCTGCAGTTTGAGCCCGACGGCGACAACGCCGGCCGGAAAGAGGCCCGGGAGCACGACTTCTCCCTGGAGGACGAGGGCCTGCGGGCCGCCATGGGCGACCACCTGTACGAGACGCTGCTGGAGGATGTGGAGCTCATCGACGGGGCGGGCTACGACTTCGACTTGGAGAAGGTGCGCCACGGCAAGCTCTCCCCGGTGTTCTTCGGCTCGGCCCTGACCAACTTTGGCGTGGAGCCTTTCCTGGAGAGCTTCTTAAAGCTGACCACCCCTCCCCTGCCCCGGAACACGGCCCAGGGCGTGGTGGATCCCTTCGACCCCAGCTTCTCCGCCTTTGTGTTTAAAATCCAGGCCAACATGAACAAGGCCCACCGGGACCGAATTGCTTTCATCCGCATTTGCAGCGGCAAGTTTGAGAAGGGCATGGAGGTGGAGCACGTCCAGGGCGGGCGGAAGATGAAGCTTTCCCAGCCCCAGCAGCTGATGGCTCAAAGCCGGGAAATCATCGAGGAGGCCTACGCTGGGGACATCATCGGCGTGTTCGACCCAGGCGTGTTCTCCATTGGCGACACACTGTGCGCCCCGGGGAAGAAAATCACCTTTGAGGGCATCCCCACCTTCGCCCCGGAGCTGTTCAGCCTGGTGCGCCAGAAGGATACGATGAAGCGCAAGCAGTTCGTCAAGGGCGCCACCCAGATTGCCCAGGAGGGCGCCATCCAGATTTTCCAGGAGATTGGCGCGGGCATGGAGGAAATCATTGTGGGCGTGGTGGGCAGCCTGCAGTTTGACGTCTTCCAGTACCGGATGGAGAACGAGTACAACGTGGACATCACCATGCAGACACTGCCCTACTCCTACATCCGGTGGATTGACAACGAGGAAATCGACTTGAAAAAGCTGAACCTGACCTCCGACACCCGGAAGGTCCAGGACATGAAGGGCCGCTACCTGCTGCTGTTCGCCAACCAGTGGAGCATCAACTGGGCGCTGGAGCACAACGAGGGATTGCAGCTCTCGGAGTTCAGCCGGAATTGACCATCGCTGCCGGGGCTTCCCCGGCAGTTTTTCCAATAGGAGGGGAGCATGGAATTTACACGTCTGGAAGAGGTGCGGGCTGGCTGGTCTGGGGACAGGAAATACCACGCCTGGGACGACGGCGGCCAAGAGTTCTTTTTGCGGCTTTCCCAGCCGGAGAAGTGGGAGAAAGCCCAAAGTGCCTTTGCCCTGCAAGAGAAGGCCTTCCAGCTGGGGCTGCCGGTGAGCGAGCCCATAGAACTTGCCCAGGAGGAAGGACAGGTGCGCTTTGTGGAGCGGTGGCTCTCCGGCCAAATGGCGGAGGACGCGCTGCCCGCCCTGCCCCAAGAGGAGCAGTACTGCCTGGGATGGGAGGCCGGGGAAATCCTGCGGGCGCTGCACACCATCCCCGCCCCAGCAGAAACAGAGGACTGGGAGAGCCGGTTCAACCGGAAGATGGAGCGGAAAATCCAGCTGTACCGGGAGTGCCCATACAAATATGAAAACGGGGAGGCTTTCATCCGGTACATGGAGGAAAACAGGGGGCTTCTCCGGGGGCGGCCCCAGTGTATGCAGCACGGAGACTACCACACGGGGAACATGATGCTCTGCGGGGGGAAGCTCTTTGTCATCGACTTTGACCGCCCCGACGCAGGCGACCCCTGGGAGGAGTTCAACCGCATCGTCTGGAGCGCCCAGCTCTCCCCCGCCTTTGCCAGGGGCACGGTGGACGGCTACTTTGACGGGGCGCCGCCTTTGGCCTTCTGGAAGCTGCTGGCCCTGTACATCGCCAACAACACCTTGGGCTCCTTGCCCTGGGCCGTGCCCTTTGGGGAGGAGCAGATGGATATAATGCGGGAACAGGCGGCCCAGGTGCTGGATTGGTACGACGGGATGGAGAACCCCGTCCCCCGCTGGTACCGGGCATAAAAAAGCCAGGCAGCTTAAAACGGCTGTCTGGCTTTCTCTTTGCGGAAAGGTTACAGGATGATTTCACCATCCACCGTGCCGGGCAGGGCAGCGGCGTTGGACTCGTCGGTATCCACGTGCATGGCCAGGGCATACTTGGGGCTGACGCGGCACACCACGTCGCCGAAAATCAGGCTGCGGCCGTTGTAGTCCACCTTGACGGAGACCACCTGCTTGTCCACCACGCCGGCCTCTTTGGCCTCGTCGGGGTTGAAGTGGATGTGGCGCTTGGCGGCGATGACGCCCTTTTCCAGAGTGACTTCCCCAGCGGGGCCGCGGAGCACGCAGCCAGGGGTGCCCTCCAAATCGCCGGACTCCCGGATGGGGGCGGTGACGCCCAGCTTGCGGGCATCGGTGAGGGAGATTTCCACCTGGGTTTCGGGACGGGTGGGGCCCAGGATGGACATCTTCATAGTGCCCTTGGGGCCAACCACTTCCACCTTCTCCTCGCAGGCGAACTGGCCAGGCTGGGAGAGGTCTTTCTTGTTGGTGAGGGCAGCGCCCTTGCCGAACAGGGCTTCCAGGTCCGCTTCGGACACGTGGACATGATGGGCAGATGTTTCAACCATAACTTTCATGGGAAGTTCCTCCTTTAAGTACCATCAGCGGTTTACAACAATATTGTACTACCACAAGGGGGAAATTTCAATGGGAATTTGCATGGAGGCGGCCCATGTGCTACAATAGGGAAAAAGCTGCGAGGAGAACCGTGTATGATAAGCCATTGGAACGAGCTGGAAGAAACCTGCCTGGCCTGCCAGAAGTGCTCCCTGTGCGAGACGCGCCACCACGTGGTGTTCGGCGTGGGCAACCCCAAGGCCCAGGTGATGTTCGTGGGGGAAGGCCCCGGGGAAAACGAGGATTTGCAGGGAGAGCCCTTTGTGGGCCGGGGCGGCCAGCTGCTGGACAAGATGCTGGCCGCCGTGGATTTGGACCGGCACACCAACATCTACATCACCAACATTGTCAAGTGCAGGCCGCCCCACAACCGGGACCCCCTGCCCCAGGAGCAGGAGGCCTGCATCGGCTACCTGCGCAACCAGTTCGCGCTGCTGCGGCCGAAAATCCTGGTGTGCCTGGGCCGCATCGCCGGGCAGAAGCTGATTAAGCCGGATTTGAAAATCACCAAGGAGCACGGCATCTTTTTTGACAAGGGCGGCACCCTGATGATGGCCACCCTCCATCCCGCCGCGCTGCTGCGCAACCCCGCCCAAAAGCCCGCCGCTTTTGAGGATTACCTCAAGCTGCGGCAAAAAATCGACGAGCTGGGGTGCGACATCGCCAAGCAGTGAGGCTCCCATACAAGCAGAAAAGGACATCCCCATGGGATGCCCTTTTTCTTTATCCTTTTTCCCAGGACGCCTGAAGGGCTTGGAACTCCTGGGCGGTCATGGAGTAGAAACAGCCGTCCAGCAGGGTGCCGTCGTACCGGCGGCTGTACTGGCGCATGGTGCCCTCATAGTGGAAGCCGCACTTTTCAATCACCCGGCGGGAACGCTGGTTGTGGAGATAGTGGCGCACGGCGATGAGCTCCAAGCCCAGCTCCGCGAAGCCGTAACGGAGGACCGCCTTGGCGGCCTCGGTCATATAGCCTTTGCCCCACTGCTCCTGACCCAGGACGTAGCCCAGCTCCCGGCAGTTGGGCACACCTGGGCGGCGGCCGTCCTGGTGGAGGCCAATAGAGCCGCAGGCCCGGCCCGTCTCTTTGGGGACGATGGCCCAGATGTCCTCCTCCTCGTCGCTGTGTATCCAGCTCTCCAAGATGGCTTTGGATTCCTCCACGCTCTCGTGGGGCTTCCAGCCGGCATTGGGGCCCACGTTGGGATTCTTGGCGTAGGCGTACATGTCCGCCGCATCCTCCAGCCGCCAGGGGCGGAGAAGCAGGCGCTCTGTCTCGATGGGTTTCATAACTCTAGCCCCTTTCCTGGGTATTTGGGCCAGTATAGCGGGTTTCCTAGGCGTTGTCAAGAGGTTCGCTGGTGGAAAGGGCCTCTTTCAGCTTTTTCTTGCGGTACCAGACCTGGTCCGCCACCACCAAGATGGCCCCGGCGATGACCACCAGGTAATAGGTGAAGAACCGCCAGACCATCACCGCGGCGTAAAGGTCGTCGTTGACAAAGTAGTTGCGGAAGAAGGAGGAGAAACCAATCTCCTGGGCGCCAGAGGCACCGGGCATGGGCATGAAGGACACGGACACCTGCAGCAGGCTCTGCACGGCCACAATCTCCAGGTAGCCCACGTTGTGGTAGCCAAAGGCCCGGAAGATGAAGTAGATGACGCTCATCTGTAAAATGAACTGGGGGATGGACAGCAGCACCCCGGCGACGAGGCTTTTCTGTTTGCCCTTGAAGTCATCGGTGTAGCTGGAGAAATCCGCCTCGAAGCGGTCGATGGATTCCAACAGGCCGGCGCGCTTGCGCAGGAATTTGATTTTCCGCACCAGCCACTTGGCCAGCCGGCAAATCAAATGGAGCACCGGCTTGTAAAACAGGGAGGCGAAAAACAGGATGGAGCAGCCGTTTATCACCAGCCCCAGCACAATAAAGGGGATGATGGTGGGGTTATTGGCCGCCAGATTGCCGTACATCCCGATAAAGGACACCACCGAAACCAGCACAAAGGCGCACTGAAAACACATGAACTTGACAATGAGCACTGCCGTAGAGATGCCCGCAGGGATTTTGTTATCCCGCAGCAGATAGGCGGACTGCATGGGCTGGCCCCCGGTGGAGCTGGGGGTGATGTAGGAGTAGTACAGGCCGAGGAGGGCGTTTTTCAGCCCCTCCACCACGCTGATGCGGTAGCCCTGGCTGCGCAGGAGCAGCCGGAAAATCTCGCCTTCAAAGAGGAAGTAAACCAGGCTGATGAGCACGCCCAGGGAGAGAAACCCGGGAGTCAAGTTGGAAATGGTGTGGAACACATTGCCAAACTGCTGGTTGAACAGGCCAAAGAGCAGCACCGCCACGACCGTGGCCAGAATGTACAGCATGCTCCAGGGGATTTTGCGCTTTTTCTTTCCTGCGGGCATGCCCGCGTCTTTCTTTTCCATGTTTTCCATAGTGACTCCGTTCTATAGGGATTGCAAAGGTGCAAAGGTAAGCATAGCCCAGGATTTTCAAGAAAAAATCAAGAAAACGGCCCGCCACAACGAGCCGCTCCCGGACCGCCACAGCCTGCCCCACGGGAGAGGCTGTGCCATATATTGTACCATATAAGGGGCTTCTCTGGCAATTCGGGAAGCCTTACGGTTTCCTTACGATTGGCTTTCGTGCCCAGCCCACTGGTAGATGACCTTGAGGCCGTCTAAAAGCAGCGTGTCGCTGCACTCCACCTTGCGGCGGCAATGGGGCACCACCATGCCCGCCAAGCCTCCGGTGGCGACCACCCGGCAGGGGTAGCCCAGCTCTTCCTCCATGCGGTCGCAAAGGCCGTCCAGCATGGCGGCGGCCCCGTACAGCACCCCGGACTGGAGGCACTCCGCGGTGTCCCGGCCCACCACGTGGGCGGGAGGCTCCAGGCTCACCGAGGAGAGCAGCGCCGCCCGCTGGGTGAGGGCGTCCAAAGAGACACCCATCCCGGGAACGATGGCCCCGCCCACCATGGCGCCCTCCTTGTCCATGGCCACCAAGGTTGTGGCGGTGCCCATATCGATGACGATGCAGGGGCAGGAGTAAAAGGCCTTGGCCCCCGCGCAGCCGGCGATCAAGTCGGGACCGGTGGTTTCCGGCTGGGAGATGGCAATGGGCAAAAAGCCCTTGACCGTTTCGTAGCTGACAATCAAGGGCTTGACGGAAAAGAGCTTCTCCACCCCGTTTGCAAGATAGCCGGTGAGCTTGGGCACCACCGAGCTGATGACCGCCCCGGAGATGTGGGCCCGGCGCACCCCGTACAGGTGGAGGATGTCCCGCAGCTCAATGGCGTACTGGTCCTCCATGCGGGAGGCGTCTGTGGCCATGCGGGAGACAAACAGCAGCTCTTCCCCATCGAACACGCCCAAGGTGATATTGGTGTTGCCTACATCTAACGCTAACAGCATAGAAAGCCCTCTCTTTCGCGAAAAAACTGCCTGGTACTCCAGGGCTTTGGCGGGCGCGCCCCGCTGCGGCTTGGGGCCCGCGCTTGTAAAATTCTGTAATGTATTGTACCACAGAATGCCCTCGGGGAAAAGTGGGGTTTTGGGAAATCCCTGTTAAGGGCGGCGGTGGGGCCGTCTTTCCCGGTAGGTAGTCTAGGCTAACGCATTGACAATTTTTCAGGTCTGTGCTAGTTTTTTAATGTGGAACGGCCCGAAAGAGGCGGGAAGCTGTCGAAGGCCGACCACGTGCCGTAGTATCCGCGGCGTTTTTATTGACAGAAAAGAGGGGGATTTGGATGACCTTGCAGGAAGGGAACGGGGGTTCCCGCTATAAAGTGCGCAAGCTGGACCTGCCTGTGGAGCTGGAGCGCCGCTTGGAGGCCCTGGGGCTCATTGAGGGCACCACGGTGACGGTGCTGCGGAAAAAGCGCCGCGGCGCCATGATTATCAAGGTGCGAGGCACCCGGTTTGCCGTGGGCTGGGGGATTTCCACCCACATCACCGTGGAGCCCCAGGAAAGGAGGGAGAACCATGGCGCATGAATTATCCATCGGGTTTGTGGGCAATCCCAACTGCGGGAAGACCACGCTGTTTAACGCCTACACCGGCGCCAACCTGAAGGTGGCCAACTGGCCCGGCGTCACGGTGGAGAAAAAGGAGGGGCTGTTCCAGTTCCACGACCACGAGTACAAGCTGGTGGACCTGCCCGGCACCTACAGCCTGACCTCCTACACCATGGAGGAGCAGGTGACGCGGCAGTACATTTTAAGCGACGATGTGGACGTGATTATCGACGTGGCGGACGCCTCCGCCCTGGAGCGCAACCTGTATCTGACGTTGCAGCTCATTGAGTTGGGCAAGCCGGTTATCCTGGCGCTGAACATGATGGACATTGTGCAGAAGCGTGGCATGGAGATCGACCTGCACCGCCTGCCGGAGATGCTGGGCATCCCGGTGATACCCGTCTCCGCCCGGCGGAAAACAGGCCTGGACATTTTGATGCACGCGGCGGCCCACCACAAGGACCAGAAGGCCACAGAGGCCACCAGCCACCACCACACCGAGCAGACACGCCACCGCCACGACCATCACGGGGAATACGTGATGGTGTACAGCGACGAAATTGAGGACAAGATAGACCTGCTGATAGACGCGCTGAAAAAGAAGTATCCCGGCTTGAAGAATTTGCGGTGGCACGCCATCAAGCTGCTGGAGAACGACACGGAAATCACCCGGGACTACCCCGTGGATTTGCCCCAGGTGCTGGACCGCAGCTACGAGAAGGACATCATCAACCAGAAGTATGACTTCATCGACGAGGTCATCCAAGAGGTGCTGGTGAACAAGTCCGCCAAGGAGGCCATCACCGACAAGGCCGACCAGCTGCTGACCCACCGGATTTGGGGCCTGCCCATCTTCCTGTGCATTATGGCCCTGGTGTTCTTCCTCACCTTTACGGTGGGCGACTGGCTGAAAGGCTACTTCCAGCTGGGGCTGGACATGATTTCCGGCGGGGTGGCCGCCGGGCTGGAGGCGCTCCACGTGGCGCCGCTGCTCAACTCCCTGATAGTGGACGGCATCATCGCCGGCGTGGGCGGCATTTTGCTGTTTTTGCCCAACATCTTTATCCTGTTTTTGGCTTTGGCCTTTTTGGAGGACAGCGGGTACATGTCCCGGGTGGCCTATGTGATGGACAGCATCATGGGACGGCTGGGGCTTTCCGGGCGCTCCTTCATCCCCATGATTCTGGGATTTGGCTGCACGGTGCCCGCCATTATGGCCTCCCGCGCCCTGGAGAACAAGCGGGATAGGTACAAGACCATGCTCATCACGCCCTTTATGTCTTGCAGCGCCCGGCTGCCCATTTACGTGCTGTTCTCCGAGCTGTTCTTCCCGGAAAACTCCCTGCTGGTGGCCTACTCCATGTACCTGCTGGGCATTGTGGTGGCCATTGCCTGCGCCTTTGTGATGCACCTGCTGGACCGCGGCAAGCAGCGGGAGAACGCCCTGCTCATTGAGCTGCCGGAGTTTAAGGCGCCCAGCGCCCGCACCATTGCCATTTACGTGTGGGAAAAGGTGAAGGACTACCTGACCAAGGCGGGCACCACCATTTTCGTGGCCTCCATCATCATGTGGGTGCTGCTGAACTTTGGCCCCTCTGGGTACTCCCAGGACATGGGGAATACCTTTGGCTCCATGATCGGCCGGTGCATCGTGCCCTTCTTCGCCCCCATCGGCCTGGGCTTCTGGCAGATTGTGGTGGCCCTTATCGCGGGCATCTCCGCCAAGGAAGTGGTGGTGTCCTCCACGGCGGTGCTCTTTGGTGTGAGCAGCATCACCTCCGCCGAGGGCATGGCCTCCTTGATGAGCGCCCTTTCCGCCATTGGATTCGGCCCGCTGAACGCCTACTGCCTGATGACCTTCTCCCTGCTGTACGTGCCCTGCGCGGCCACGCTGGCCACCATCAAAAAGGAGACCGGCAGCTGGAAATGGGTGGGCCTGACGGCGGTGTTCCAAATCGCGGTGGCGTGGGTCATCACCTTTGCGGTGTACCACATCGGCCTGCTGTTTGTGTGAGGCGGCGCCATGGGGACAGTTTTTACCGCGCTGCTGCTGGCCTTGCTGGCGGTGGCTGTGTATTTCGCGGGAAGGTCCATCCGCAGGCGCAAAGGCTGCGGCGGCCACTGCGCCGGGTGCAGCGGGTGTTCCAACCGGCCTTCCCAAGGTGAGAAGCGCTGAAAGCGTGCCTGCGGGCACGGTGGAAAGGAGTTGTTTGTATGGAAACGCGGCGGAAACCGGAGGATTCCAACACCATGACGGAGCGGTATTTTGAGCGGATCTTGGTGGAGACACGGTACATGGACGCGGTGGTGCCAGACACCTCTGTGGAGCTGTTCGGCAGGAAGTTTTCCACGCCGGTGATGACAGCCGCCCTCTCCCACATCCCGGGGAAGGACGGCGATGGCATGGTGCAGATGGCCCAGGGCGCTGCCAAAGCCGGGGCCCTCACCTGGGTGGGCATGACCAGCCTGGAGCAGTACGGGGAAATCGCCAAAACCGGCGCGCCTTTGGTGCGGATCATCAAGCCCTACGCGGATGAAAGAGAGATTTTCTCCCGCATGGAGCAGGCGGAGGAGCTGGGCGCTGTGGCCATTGGCATGGACATTGACCACAGCTTTAACGGCAAGGGCCAGCCGGACAACGTGCTGGGGAACGCCATGCGCCCCAAGACGCTGGCAGAGATTGCCTCCTACTGCAAGCGCACCAAGCTGCCCTTCCTCATCAAGGGGGTGCTCAGCGCCCAGGACGCCCAGAAGTGTTTGGACGCCGGGGCGGGCGGGGTTCTGGTCTCCCACCACCACGGGATCATGGCCTCCGCGGTGCCGGCGCTGCTGGTTCTGCCGGAGATTGTGAAAACCCTGCGGGGGAAAATCCCCGTCTTTGTGGACGGCTCCTTTGAGAACGGCATGGACGTCTTTAAAGCTCTTGCCCTGGGCGCCGACGCTGTGTGCGTGGGGCGAGCGCTGATGCCGCCCATCCAGCAGCAGGGCGCGGCGGGCTGCCAGCGCACCTTGGAGGACATCACCGCGGAGCTGGCGGCGGCCATGGCCCGCACGGGCTCCCGGGACGTCCGGCACATCGACCCCTCCCTGCTGTGGATAGACGGGAAGCATTTACATTGATTTTTCCCACAAGAAAAGCCGCCAGGCATGGCCCGGCGGCTTTTTGCTGCGCGTTTTTACTGGAGGTTCAACAGGCCCTCGTTGGCCATCTCCTGGGCTGCCAAGAGCATGCCCAGCTGGCCGCTGTGGTAGTTGAGGCCGCCCTGCATCCAGGCGGCGTAGGGCTCCCGGAGGGGGGCGTCGGCGGAAAGCTCAATGGAGGAGCCCAAGGTGAAGGCGCCAGCGGCCATAATCACCTGGCTGTCGTAGCCGGGCATGTCGCCGGGCTCGGGCACCACAAAGGAATCCACCGGCGCGCCCTTCTGCACGCCTTTGCAGAAGGCGATGAGGTTCTCCGGCTTTTCCAGGAGCATCACCTGGATGATGTCCCCGCGCTTCTCCTCCACGGTGGGGGTGACGCCGAAGCCCAGCTGGGAGAACAGCGCCGAGGCGAACACGGCGGTTTTCAAAGCCTCGCCGGCCACGTGGGGGGCGTGGAAGGCGCCCATGAACAGCTCCCGGTTGTTGCCCAGGGTGCAGCCAATCTCCCGGCCGGTGCCAGGGGTGGTCAGGCGGTAGGAGCACAGCTCTACCAAATCCCGGCGGCCCGCGATATAGCCGCCGGTGGGGGCGATGCCGCCGCCGGGGTTCTTAATGAGGGAGCCGGCGATGATGTCCGCCCCCACGGCCAGGGGCTCCTCCCGCTCCACAAACTCGCCGTAGCAGTTGTCCACCATGACAATGGCGTCCGGCGCCTTGCGCTTGGAAATCTCCACAATGGGGGCGATGTCCTCCACCCGCAGGGAGGGGCGCAGGCTGTAGCCCCGGGAGCGCTGGATGTAAATCATCTTGTACTCCGGGGTGATGCGCCGCTCCATGGCCTCCAGGTCGGGGGTGCCGTCGGGACGCAGGGGCAGCTCCTCGTAGTGGATGCCGAACTCCTTCAAAGAGCCGGGCTCCTCCCTGCCCTCCATGCCAATGACGCCTTGGATGGTGTCATAAGGCGTACCGGTGACGCAGAGCATCTTATCCCCGGGGCGGAGCATGCCGAACAGCGCCACGGTGAGGGTGTGTGTGCCGCTGACAAAGTTGTGGCGCACCAGGGCGTCCTCCGCGCCAAAGGCGTAGGCGTAGACCTGGTCCAGCACGTCCCGGCCCCGGTCGCCGTAGCCGTAGCCGGTGCTGCCCACAAAGTGGCTCTCGCTGACGCCTGCCTTGGAAAAGGCCGCCAGCATCTTCTGCTGGTTGTAGCGCTGGATGGATTCAATCTCCGCAAACTGGGGCCGGGCCAGCTCCTCGGCGCGCTGGGCGGCCTCCAGCAGCTTGGGGGATATGTGAAATGCAGGGTAAAGTTCCATGGATGGTTCTCCTTATAGTAAGCTGTGGACCCAGGTATCCGTTTTGGTAAAGCCCAGGCTCTTGTAAAATTCCTTGTTCTTGTGCTGCTCCCGGAAGACGTACAGCATCTTTCCCGGGAAATAGGACTCCGCCCGGCGCACCAGACGGGAGCCCAAGCCCTGCCGGCGCATGCCCTCCCGCACGGCCAGGGCGGACAAAATAGCCCCCCGCTGGGAGATGGAGGACACCACCGCGCAGGCCCGCAAGCCTTCGGGGCCCCGCTCGGTGAGGGCCAGGGCCTCGTTGTGGCGCAGCTTGTGGGAGAGGTCCAGGTAGAAGGGCTCGAACTCCCCTATCATGCCCGCCTTCTCCAGCAAGGTGTAGATTTCCCGGATGTTCACCGAGGGCGGCAGCTCTTTGGGCAGGTCCCCGGGCTCCTGGGTGTGCTTGAGCACATCCCCCACCTGGGTGGGCGTAAGGTTCATGGCCTCGGCGTTGCGCACGGCGCAGAGCACCTCCCTGGCGCCCACCACGTGGAGGAACTCCCGGGAGGCGTCCCCCTGGAGCACTGTGCCGGAAAGGAGCATGGCCCCATCCACCAGGCAGTAGACCACGTCCTCCTCTGTGTTCAGCCAGAAGTTGGCAAAGCTCTTATCAAAGCCATAGGAATTGGCGATGGAAGCGATTTTACAGCCGAAGGGGGTTTTCTCACACAGGGCCAACAGGCGCCTTTTCTCCCCTTCCCCTTGCACCAGGCGGATCACATTCCCACTCCCTTCATCACAGAAAAAACGCCCCGCAGGTTCGCGGAGCGCGTTTGCAGCTCATGGCAGCTTGTGGACTTTTACACCACAAAGTACATCAGGATGTTGGTGACGATGACGAGCACGAAAAAGCCAATGGCGATCACCTTGGTCCAGCGGGACAGGAAAGCGTCCACAGACCGGGCCTTGTTCTTGGAGAGGAAGGTATCGGCGCCGCCGGTGACCACACCCAGGTTCTTCTGGCTGCCCTCCTGAAGCAAAACCACAATGATGATAGCGATAGCAAACAGCATCAGCACGATGCCAAACACGATTTCCAAAGCGTTCATTCCGTATTGATTCCTCCTAAAGTCTTTGCCGGGATTCCCCGAAAACAGGCGCAAAAGCCCCACGTGAAATACCTTGGGTTATCATACCATAGTTGGGGGGATTTTGCAAGCGGCAGGGCCAGATTTTTTTAAAAACAGCCCGCCCGCCGCATAAAGGGCCCTTCCCCTGCCCAAACTACAACCAAGCAGCCAGGAACGCGTTTGCTTGCCTGGGAGAACGGATATCGTCCAAGAGGACCGGGGCCCGCGTGGTTTCGAGAAATATCCAGTTCAAGCGGGCTCCGGCTGCTCGCCCTTTGGCCCTCTCCTGTTTTGGGGGAGGCGCCAAAGGGCCAGTTTTTTTATTGCCACAAAGGAGCGGGGTACACCCCGGCCTCTGTCATCTCCCGCACGGCGTTGACCACGGTTTCCTTGTCCTCTTTGTAGGTGACGCCGTACCACTTATCCGCCGAGGACAGCACCGTGACCTGGGCCTTGTCCTGGGCCAGCAGGTCGTTGACCACAAAGGGCAGGAAGTACTCGGCCTTGAGGGGGTTCTGGGGCACGTCCTCCTGGAAGAAGCGGCGGAAGTTCTCCTCCAAGGCGGGGGTAAAGCCAGGGGTGAAGCCCCACAGGTTCATAGAGACAACGGTGTCCGGGGCGAGGGCGTTCCAAGTGCTGCCGCCGTCCTCGGTGTAGGCGATGCCCTCCGGGCGCTTCTCGATGTGGGTGCGCTCGGTGACGCTTTGGAGCATGCCGCCCTCCACCTGGCACACGCCCCGGGAAACGTAGCCGTTCTCGGTGACGGTGTTCTTCACATAGTAGCCCACCATGGCGAAGTCCAGCTTGGCGCCGTCCTGGGCGTTTTTCAAGAACTGGTAAATCTTCTCAAAGGCTTCCCGGCCGTAAAAGTCATCGGCGTTGATGACGGCGTAGGGAGTGTCCTCCAACACACGGGCGGCGGCCAAGGTGGCCTGGCCGGTCCCCCAGGGCTTCTGGCGGCCTTCGGGGATTTCCACGCCCTGGGGCACGTCCTCCAGGCGCTGGAATACCCACTCCACCTCCATATACTGGGAGACTTTCTGGAACACGGCCTCCTGGAAGTCGGGCAGGAGTTCCTCCTTGATGATAAACAGCGCCTTCTTAAAGCCGGCACGCCGGGCGTCGAACAGGGAGTAATCGATGATTTTCTCCCCGTGGGCCCCCACCGGGTCAATCTGCTTGAGGCCGCCGTAACGGCTGCCCATGCCGGCTGCCATGATGACAAGTACAGGTTCTTTCACGTGAACGCACCCTTTCTTTCGGTTTTGGATTTATTCTGCCCCCGTGTAGTAGGGGGATTCCTCCTCATAGATAAAACGGTTGATGTGCTGGGAGGCGGCGGTCAAATCGTACTCATAGACCCAGGCGCCGGAATCCAAGGTGGCGCCGTAGGCCTGCTCCTCCTCGCCGGGGATGGAGAGGGTCTCCAGGTTGAGGCCGCCAAAGACAATGGGCGACATGCCCAGCATATCCCCCACGTTGAGGGACGTCTCGCACACGGAGAACACCTTGCGCACCAGGCCGGGCAGCTGGAAGATGTTCTTTTTCTTCAGGCTGGTGAGCAGCGCTTGGAGCACCGTCTGCTGGCGGGAGGCCCGCACGTTGTCGCTGTCCAAGTGGCGGATGCGGGCATAGGCCACCGCCTGGTTGCCGTTGAGGTGGTACTCGCCGTCCTGATAGGGGCCGTTGATAAGGTCGATCTCCCCGTTGACATTGGGGATAAAGTCCGAGGACACCACGGAGCCGGGGGACTCCTGGCTGAGGTTCCACAGGTTCTCGTTTAAGGAGTAGACCTCCTCGGCGGTGAGCTGGATATCCACGCCACCAAAGGCGTCCACAATCTCCGCCATCTGGTAGAAGTTGACGGTGACATAGTTGCGGATGTCCAGGTTGAAGTTCTGGTTCAGCGTCTTAATGGCCAGCTCCGGGCCGCCGTAGGCGTAGGCGTGGGTGATTTTATCGTAGCCGTAGCCATCGATGGACACCTCGCTGTCCCGGAGGATGGAGGTGAGCTTTAAGGCGTGGTGGCGCCTGTCCACAGAGAGGACCATTATCACGTCGGAGCGGCCGGTGTTGCCGTCCTCCCGGGAATCCAGGCCAAACAAAGCGATGTTGCTGATTTGGGAATCGGACATAGCCCCGGCTTGGATGCCCAAGGCGGAATCGCTTTTGGGGATGGAGGTCATGGTGAGGCCGCTGAGCATATAGGCCACACTGCCCCCCACGGCGATGACCAGCACCAGCACCAGGGCCACGATGGTTTTGCCCACGCCCCAGCGCTTGGGGCGGCCTTTTTTCACCGGGCGGCTGTTGCTGTAAATATCCTGGCTGCTGGACTTTTGGGGCCTTCTTCCCCCGCTTCGCTGGGTGGAGCGGCGCTGCTCCTCCATGGCCTTTTGGTCGGCGCGGCGCTTGGCCGGGGAGGAATAGCTGGAGATGTCCTGAAAGGCGTCCCCCTCTTTCCAGCCCCGGGGCGGCGCCTCGTAATAGTAATTGTCCTGGAGAGGCTCCCGGCAGGGGCGGCTGGCGCCGCTGCTCCTCCTGCCGGTGGAGCTGCTCCGCGAAGCCCCATGGCGGGGCCCCTTCTGATAGTCATTGGTTCCCATTCATTCCCTCCAGGCGGCAGCTCAATTGCCGCCCACTGCGGTGGTGGTATCCGGCTCCTGCGACGTATCGCCGTACTCCTCCCAATAGGGGGAGTCTTCTTCATAAATGAAAGCGCTGATGCGCTTGGCGGCGCCGGAAGTGTCGTAAATCATGTGGTAGATGTTGCTGCTGTCCAAGCCATCGAACAGGTCCGTCTCATAATCCGCGTTGGGCACGCTGATGCTGCTGATGGAGAAGTCCGTCAGCAAAATGGGCGCCAGGCCCATCACGTCCGATAGGTCAAGGCTTGTCTCGCAATAGGGCATCATCTGCTGGATGACGCTGGGGTAATCCGACCAACCAAGCTCCGTCACCTTGTCCACCAAGGCGGCGAACACCGTCTGCTGGCGCACCACGCGGGCGTAGTCGCTGCCCACGTAGCGGATGCGGCCATAGGCCACCGCCTGGTTGCCGTTGAGGTGGTAGGTACCGTCCTCATACTCGCCGTACTGGATGTTGATTTCCCCGTTTACATCGGGGATATAGTCGGTGGCCTTGATCTCCGCGTAAACCGTGTTGGAAGAGGAGCTTCCCTTTTCCTTTTCATCCTCCACCTCTTGGCTGAGGGCCCACAGGTTGGCGTTGAGCTGGTAGACCTCCTCGCCGGTCATGGTGATGTCCACCCCGCCGAAGGCGTCCACAATGGCGGCCATGTAGGCGAAGTTCACTGTGACATAATCCCGGATGTCCAGGCCAAAGTTCTGGTTGAGGGTGCGGATGGCCAGCTCGGGCCCGCCCAGGCTGTAGGCAGCGTTGATTTTATCGGTGTAGTTGACATAGCTCTGGTAGCCCTCGCCCTCGATGGTGACTTCGCTGTCACGGAGGATAGAGGTGAGCTTCAGCTTGCCGTGGCGGTTGTCCACGGAGAGAATCATTATCACGTCGGAGCGGCCGGAGAAAGAGTTGGACCGGGAGTCCACGCCGAACAAGGCAATGTTTTTAATGCTGTTGTCCATGACGATGTTCTCGGTATCAATGCCCAGAGCGCCGTCGTCCTTGGCGATGGAGGTGGTGGTGAGGCCCGCCAAAATGTTGGTGGACACATACACCAAGCCGCTGCCGCAAAGGATGAACACCAGGCAAAAGAACACAGCAATGCCACGGAGCACGGCTCTTCTGCGCCGGTTTTTCTTGCGCTTCTTATATTCCTTCGAGGAGGAGTAGCTGGAAACGTCTTCAAACCCCTCGGAGCCTGCATGATTTTTGCGCGCCATAGGCGAGCCCTCCTATATTTACATAATGTAGAGCTTTATTATACCCCAAGAAGGGGCCAGCGTCAACGTTCCTGTTTGGGCTTGCGGAACACAATCAGCTTGCTGAAAACATAGTTGACGATGACCACAATCACGTTGGAGAGAAACTTCATCACCATGTCGTTGATGCCCAGGGCGCCCACGCCTACCCGCATGCAGAGAAGGTCCAGCACAAAGGAGACGCCCCGGCAGCCAAAGAAGCGGACCATCTCCCCCAAGACGGGGCCCAGGCCCTTTGCCTTGCTTTGGAACACCCAGATGCGGTTGGTCACATAGGCGAACAAGATGGCGGCTATCTGGGCGATGGCGGTGGCCCACAGGTAAGGCACGTGGAGAAGGTCCGCCAGCAGCCAGTAGCCCACCCAGTTCACCACCGTGGTGAGCCCGCCGAAAAACACGTACAGGATGAGCTCCTTATATTTGCGAAACAGCTCTTTGCATTTTTCCATAACTTGTCCTTTCCAGCGGGGGAAGTATCCCGCCGCGGCATATAAGTATAGCAAAAAAACAGGAGGATGGCAAGAAAAAAAGCCTCCCTAGGGGAAGCTTCACATCCTTTTGCAGATTAGGCCCTCTCCCCCACTATCTCGGGAAGGAGCAAAATTACAGTCCGCCGTACGGGCACCGTGGCGCGCAGTTTGGAATAGGGCCGGCGGCGCCGGAAGAACTCGTACACCGAGCAGGCTTTGTCCACCAAAGAGACCACCACGCCCTCCCGGTATTTGGGCGGCTTGATGGTGAGGGGGAACATGTGGCAGCGGATGGTATCCTCCTCAATGGGGGTGAGGTCCATCTCCTGCTTGGCGTTTTCCGCGGCGATGTGGGGATGGCGCGTCCAGTGGCCCTTGCGGGCGGGGTCCCCATCCTGGGCGTCGTAAAGGAAATAGTCGTGGAGAAGGGCGCCGCGCACCAGCTCTTGCCAATGGAAGGAAAGCCGGGTGAAACGGGCCAGCCGGTAGCTGTAATAGGCCACGGCCAAGCTGTGCAGCAGCCGGGTGGTGGAGCCGTGCTGAACGTACTCATTGATTCGCTCTAAGCCGGACTCTGCCAGCAAATCGTGAAAAAAGCCTTTGAATTCTTCCTCTTCCCAATAGCGCTCCAGGGTAGATTTGCGCATAAAGCCACCTGCCTATGAAAAAAATCTGGATATAGTATACCACAGGCAAGAGCGGGAAACAAGTGGAAATAGCAGGAATGATTGCTTATTTTTCCGGCATACAGGCACAAGAAAAGGGCCTTTGGGAAACTCCCCAAAGGCCCTCTTGATTTACGAAGGTATTTTTTCCAATTCGAACTTGCAAAAGAAGGACAGCTACTTTTCAAGATTGCGGGTACAACCTTTCTTCACTGCAACACCTTCTCCGCCCAGCTTGAAGATTGGCTACCATATACATCCCGTTCACATCCGGTGTTGCCGGATAGTTGGGGAATCATTATTCTTCAAAGAAAATGACTTAGTACATTGGTTTTTACCTATCCTTTGGCATATCAATACCGTTTCAATGTCACCGTATAAAATTTATGAGTGCCAAACCCTTTAGGTATTGGTCAGCGCTTTAGTAAGCTTACGAATTTGACGGTCTTAAAACAGATCCATGCCAATTTGGTTTCCTAGCATCTGAGGTTTAATCAGAATCAGGAACCTTCTTTCTGTATTATATTTTAATTTAGTACTCTATATTAGTCTGCGGAATGTGAGTCCGCAGACTCTACATTCTGAGGTTCAATTTGACCCATGGGACCCACCCGCCTTTCTACTAGAATAATTTCGCACGCTTCGCCTTTTTCCATAGCTGCTGTGCTTCCCTACTTTTTCACCGCCTTTTGCGGCTACTGACTGACCAGGAAAGCTCCCCTTTTGTTTTGAAAGACACTCCAAACGCATTCCGGGTTTTCTTAAAGTGCAGCAATGGTTTTCATTACACTCCTCGCCGTTTTCACTCTGGAACACACGGCCAAGCATTTTGAAGAACCTTTTTGAAAGCTATCTTTTCTTCTACCCCTTAGTTTCCCCACATATTTGTTTTAAGAAGCTTTCTGAAAAACTCCTTGTTGTTTTGCAAGGCTTTTACCAAGATTTCCTTCTCTCAACGAAAGGTGCTGCTTCTTCGGATTTGCTTCATCGCCGCTTCCATTCTTCCTGCCTGTTTTTAAAAGATATTTCTTTTAAAAATTTCTCTTCTCTTTAAAAAATCACTTTCCCGGCAGAAATCTTATGGGATGTGGGCCCGAAACAAAAACCGCGTTTCAAGCTTTCCTTTTGCGGAAGAATTTATGGGATTGAAAAGGTGCTTTCAGCTCTTCTGCTTTGGCGGAAATGGATGTTCCACTTACTTCCGGCCTTTGCGAAGCTGCTGTAGAAGATTTCGGTAGATTTGCTCTATCTCTTATCTTCTGGCTATATTATAGCGCGCGCTCTCCCGGTTGTCAATAGTATTTTTGAAGTTTTTTGAAAAAATTTATTGAGAATAGCAAAACGGTTGATTTCTCCGCGCAAGCCTGCTACAATAGGGGTACAGAAAAATCAGCGCTTGACTAGAGACCGATTTTACGGTACAATGTCCCTGGCGAAAGGAGAGTGACACCATGGACCACGAATACGAAGCGGACCTTCTCACCCTGCTGGATGACGAGGGCCAAGAGCACGAGTTTGAGATTATCGACGAGTTGGAGAACGACGACGGCCATTTCCTGGCGCTGGTTCCCACCCAGCAGGAGCCGGACGAAATCGCCTCTGACGCGGAGACCTATTATATTTTCGAAGTCATCGAAGAGGATGGCGAGGAGCAGCTCCAGGAAGTGGATGACGACGCCCTGCTGGATAAGCTGGCGGCCATTTTCGAGGAGCGGTTTAACGAGGCCTATTTCGACGGCGAGGAGGAATAATCCCCCCGCCCGGCGGATACCCTGGAAAGGGGGCCGCTGGCCTCTTCCCCACTTTTAGATGGAACTGAAATCTATCCTGCCCGATACGCGGACTGCGCACATATAACCCTACACTCGATTGAAAGGGAGCCCTGGCTCCGCCTGCGGATTGCAGACCTCCCGGCACGGCTTTGACCGGCTGCTGGAGGAAGGGAGCGTGAAACAGGAGGGGGGGCACCCACCTGCTTTTCTGTAGCAGGTTATTGAGTTGCGCGATACGGTCGGGCGGGACTTTTTTTGCCTAGGAAAAGGGTGGAACAGCTTCCGCCCTTTTTCGCATTTTCCGGGACAAAAAACGCAAAAAAACCTTGACTTTTGGGGTGCGATGCGGTATGAATATGTAAGGCAACGGGGATTCCCCCTGCCACAAGATGAAACTTTTTATCTCTGTAATACATGAGGGAGGATTCACTTATGATTGACGGCAAAGTTGCAGTTGCGGTTGTGGGCTGCGGCGGCATGGGCGGCGGCCACGCGGTGGCCATTGCCACTGGCAGCGGCCAGGCCCTTTGGATGACAGACGGCTCCAAGGGCCGGGAGCTGCTCCCCGGCGACACCGACCTGACCACCAAGATGGTGCTGGCCGGCACCTACGACATCAAGGAGGACCGCCAGGAGTGGGCCCGCAAGCAGGGCTTCTTCACCTACAACAGCTTTGAGGACATTCTGGCCGACGAGCGCGTGGACGTGGTGCTGGTGGCCACCCCCAACGACGACCACAAGGAGCTCTCCATCCGCGCCATGCGGGCCGGCAAGAACGTGCTGTGCGAAAAGCCCGTGATGATGAACAGCAAGGACTTGGAGGACGTGCTGGAAGTCGCCAAGGAGACCGGCAAGGTGTTCTATCCCCGGCAGAACCGCCGCTGGGACAAGGACTACCTGACCATGAAGAAGGTGTACGACGAGAAGCTCATCGGCAACGTGTTCCACATCGAGTCCCGCTACCACGGCTCCCGGGGCATCCCCGGCGACTGGCGCGGCATCAAGGAAAAGGGCGGCGGCATGATGTTTGACTGGGGCGTGCACCTGCTGGACCGCATTGTGCTGATGGTCCCCGAGAAAATCAAGAAGGTTTACGCCAAGATGACCCACGTCACCAACGACGAGGTGGACGACGGCTTCATCATGAACATGGTGTTCGAGAGCGGCATCACCGCCACCGTGGAAGTGGGCACCTGCAACTTCATCACCCTGCCCCACTGGTACCTGTGCGGCGACCAGGGCACAGCGGAAATCAAGGACTTCCGCGACCCCGGCCGGATGGTGGTGCTGCGCAGCTGGGAGGACAAGGACGCCACCCCCATCCTCATGGGCGAGGGCCTTTCCAAGACCATGGCCCCCCGGAACCCCGACTCTGTGGACGAGCTGCCCCTGCCTGACTTCAGCTACGACCGCAACGAGCTGTACTCCAACGTGTGCGACGTGGTGATGGGCAAGGCCGAGCAAATCGTGAAGAACGAGGAAGCCCTGCGCGTCCTGCGGCTGATGGAAGCCGCTTTGGAGTCCGACGAAAAGGGCATTGTGGTGGACTTTGAATAAGCAAAAACGCCAAACAGGCGAAAACCCCCGGAACCGCGGTTCCGGGGGTTTTGTTGTCTGTAGGAGTGGCTTACATGTTCAGCACAGCCACGGCGATGTTAAAGAAGAGTATTAAGCTTACCGCATCCAGGATAGTGCTGATGAGGGGGCTGGCCATCACAGTGGGGTCAAGGCCCAGACGTTTAGCCAGCAAGGGCATCAGGCTGCCCACCAGGTTCGCCACTAAAGCCACTGCCAGTATGGTCAAGCAGACTACAATGGACACCATCACGCCCACCCGGTCGATGAGCATAAGCTTGGCGAAGTTGACCACCGCCAAGGTGACGCCGCACAAAATCGCCGTGCCGCACTCCTTGAGCAGAATCCGTGGGATGTCCCGGTAGCGGATTTCCCCCAGGGAGAGGCTGCGGATGATGGTGGTGGAGGCCTGGCTGCCGGTGTTGCCGCCGGTGCTCATCAGCATGGGAATAAAGCTGGAGAGCACCAGGTTCGCTGCCAGGGCTGTTTCAAAATGGGTGATGATGCTGCCGGTGAAGGTGGCGGAAATCATCAGGAACAGCAGCCAGGGGGCGCGTTTTTTCCAGTTCTCAAAGATGGACACCTTCATGTACGGCTTGTCAGAGGGGGCCATGGCCGCCATGCGCTCCATGTCCTCGGTGGCCTCTTCCTGCATGACGTCCATGGCGTCGTCTACGGTGACAATGCCAACAAGACGTTCCTCGGCATCCACCACGGGAAGGGCCAGAAAGTCGTACTTGCTGAGAAGGCGGGCCGCTTCCTCCTGGTCGGTGTGGGTGCTGACGAACTTCACGTTGGTTTCCATGATGTCGCGCAGGACAGCGTTTTTGGGCGAGAGCAGCAGTTCCCGCACGGTGACGATGCCCTCCAGCTTGCGGCGGCTGTCGGTGACATAGCAGGTGTAGATGGTCTCGCTGTCCAGGCCGGTGGCACGGATGCGGTCGAAGGCCTGCTCCACGGTCATGCTGCGCTTTAAGTCCACATACTCCATGGTCATCATGGCGCCCGCGCTGTCCTTGGGGTAGTTGAGCACCTGGTTGATCATCTTGCGGGTTTCCTCATCCACGTGGCGCAGGATTTTCTTCACCACGTTGGCGGGCATCTCCTCAATCAGATCCACGGTGTCGTCCAGGAACATCTCCCCCATGACTTCGTCCAGCTCTTTGTCGGTAAAGCCCTGGATGAGCAGCTCCTGGGTATCGCCATCCATATAGGCGAAGGCGTCCGCTGCCAACTCTTTGGGCAGCAGGCGGAAGATAAGGGGCATGGACTGCTGGGGCAGCTCCTCCAGCAGCACCGCCGCATCGGCCGGGTTCATATCCTTGACCAAGGCGGCGATCTCGGGATATTTCTTTTGCTCTAAAAGCGCAAGGATTTTTTCTTTCACAGTTGCACCTCCTGGGATAATTCGGGAGGGAGGATACAACACAAGACCAAAAGGGCGGCAGGGACCGCGCCGCCAGCCCAGGGCCAGGGATTACCACAAGGCGCACCAGGCAGCAAAGGGTCCCGATGGGAGTTTTTTCTTTTCAGCCGCACTTTCCCCTCCAGGTCCTGTGCCGCCGCTACTTCGGGGGACAATCACTTTGCTCACCTCATGTTTCCTGTAAAATCCTGGGGCGCGGCACTGCCACGCACACCTTTATTACTCTACCTGTTTCCCCGGCGTTTGTCAAGAAAAAACGAGCCATGGGAAAGTAAAATCTCCGCAAGGCTCGTTTGTTTTTCCATTGGCTCCCTGGGGCGTTAGCGTTCCTTCCCCAGGAAGAACAGGGCCACGGTGCCCGGCCCGGAATGGGCGCCGATAACAGGGCCGATGTAGCCCACTTCCACCTGCTGCACGCCCAGCTTCTCCCGCACCTGGCGCTCTACATAGCGGGCGTCCTCCAGGCAGTCGCCATGGCTGATGAACACCATCTGGCCGGCGGGCTCCTGGGCGGTCTCCTCCATGCGCTTGACTAAAGCGTCCAAGGACTGCTTGCGCCCCCGCACTTTGGAGACGGGAATCAGGTGGCCCTCGTCGTCCACGTGGAGCACCGGCTTGATGCCCAGCATGGTGCCCACCAAGGCCGTGGCTGTGGAGACGCGGCCGCCCCGCTTTAAGTGGTTTAGGTCATCCACGGTGAACCAGTGGCACAGGCGCAGCACATTCCCTTGAAGCCAGGCCAGGACTTCCTCCAGGCTTTTGCCCTCCTGGCGGAGCTTGGCGGCGTAGTACACCAGCAGCCCCTCCCCCATGGAGGCGCACAGGGAATCGAACACCACCATCTTCCGCTGGGGGAAGCGCTTTTGCAGCTCCTCCCGGGCCAGCTGGGCGCTTTGGCAGGTGCCGCTGAGGCCCGAGGAAAAGGCGATGTACAGCACGTCCTGGCCGGCTTCCAGCAGGGGCGTGAACACCCGCAGGAACTCCTCCGAGTTGATTTGGGTGGTGGTGGACATGGCCCCGCCCCGAAGCTTGGCGTAAAATTCCCGGTCGGTCATCTCGCCGCCGCCGGGGATGTTGTGATAGGTCCTGCCCCCCATCATGTAGCAAAGGGGGATTACCTGGACGTCCAGCTGCCGGATGAGCTCTGGGGTCAGGTCCGCGGTGGAATCGGTGACAATCTGATAGGTACCCATGGTCTACTCCTCCCTGCGCGGCAACCCGCGCCAACACAAATCCTATTTGGAATAAGTATACTGTATTTTCCGAAAGATGTAAACCTGTTTTGTAATTTTTCCCGTGTCAAATTTCCGGCTTGTGCAGCCTGCGGTAGTCCAAATAGTTTTGGAGGATGACGGTGGCGGCCACGGCGTCCACCACGGCCTTGCGGCGCTTGCCCCGAGTGTTGGTTTCGTTTAAGTAGCCGTGGGCTGTGACAGTGGTGCCCCGCTCGTCCACAAAGGCCACAGGCAAACCGGCAGCCTCCTCCAGAAGGGCGCCTATCTCCCGGGCGTTTTTGGCGCTCTCCCCTTCGGTGCCGTCCATGTTCCGGGGCAGGCCCACCGCCAGCAGCTCGGCCCGGTTCTCCCGGGCCAAGGCGGCCAGGCGCTCCACCAGGCGCTCCCGGTTGTGCTCGTTTACCACGGTGAGGGGGGAAGCCAGCAGCTCTCCCCTATCGCAGATGGCCACGCCGGTGCGGGCTTTGCCCAAATCGATGCCCAGGATAATCATAGCGCCTCCGTGTGGAAGGTGTACTGCATGGGGGCGCGGCGCAGTTCTTCCGGCAGGTGGGACATGTCGTTGACAAGCTTCCAACGGAGGGCGCCGTTCTCCGCCTCCAGGACGCTGACGCTGGTGTTGCCGAACACCTTCCCCTGGCGCAGGCCCTGGATGTTCCCAAACTCCACCCGGGCGTTCAAGTTTTTGATAACACCGCCGTGGGTGGTGACGGCCACGGTCTTGCCGGGGTTTTCGGCGATGATGCGGTCAATGGCGCGGTTGACGCGGCGATAGGCTTCCTCCATGGTCTCCCCGTGAGGGAAGCGGCACAAATCCGGGGCGTGGTCCCAGTTGTAGGCAAGCTCCGGGTACTTCTGGCCGATGTCGGACAGGAGCATGTTCTCCATGTCCCCCACGTCGATTTCCAGCAGGCCCTCCTCCTTTTGGATGGGCAGGCCGTGGAATTTGTTCACCGCCTCGGCGGTGCGGTAGGCCCGGATGAGAGGGCTGGAGTAGATGGCGTCCAAATGCTCGTTGCGGAAACGCAGGGACAGCAAATCCAGCTGCTTCTCCCCCGCCTCGCTGACAGGAGCATCGAACCGCCCTTGAAACCGCCCTGTCAGGTTTCCCGCCGACTGGCAGTGGCGGATGATGTACAAGGTGGTCACCAAGGCTTTACACCCCCGGTCAGTTCAGACAGGCTCTGGATGCCATTTTCGTCCATGTAATCGGACAGACCCTGGACGATTTTGATGGGGGCGTAGGGGTCGGTGAACAGCACCGTGCCAATCTGCAAAGCGGTGGCCCCCGCCAGGAGCATTTCCACGGCGTCCTGCCAGGTGGAGATGCCGCCCAGCCCCACAATGGGGATCTTCACCTTCTGGCTGGCCTGCCACACCATCCGCAAGGCCACGGGCAGCACCGCCGGACCGGACAGGCCGCCGGTGTTGTTGCGGATGATGGGCCGCCGGGTGCGGATGTCAATGCGCATGCCGGTGAGGGTGTTGATCATGGAGATGGCGTCAGCGCCGGCGCTCTCGGCGGCCACGGCCATCTCGGAGATGTCCGTCACGTTGGGGGAAAGCTTCACCATCAAGGGCTTTTTGCAGTGCTTGCGCACTTCCGCGGTGATGCCGTACACGCCCTCTGTGGTGGTGCCGAACTGGACGCCGCCCTGCTTTACGTTGGGGCAGGAGATGTTCAGCTCCACCATGTCCACGCAGGTGTCGTTGAGCTTCTCCACCGTGGCGCAGTAATCCTCCGGGGCGTTGCCCGCCACGTTGGCGATGATTTTTGTGCCCTGCTGGGAGAGCCAGGGCAGGTCGTGTTCAATGAAATGGTCCACGCCGGGGTTTTGCAGGCCCACGGCGTTGAGCATGCCGCCGGGGGTTTCCGTCACCCGGGGCGGCGGGTTGCCGGGGCGTTCCTTGATGGTGATGCCCTTGCAGGAGATGCCCCCCAAAGCGGACAGGGGGTAAAACTCGTTGTACTCGTGGCCAAAGCCAAAGGTGCCCGACGCGGCGATGAGGGGGTTCTGAAACTCCACGCCGGCTACGTTTACTCGCAAATCTGCCATGGTTCTACCTCCTTTACCACGCCACCCGGTGGGATTCGAACACCGGGCCGTCCTTGCACACGTGGCCAAAATACTGGGTGCCGTCCTCTTTGTTGAGGGCCACGGCGCAGCCCAGGCAGGCGCCGATGCCACAGGCCATGCGCTCCTCCAAAGAGACATAGCAGGGCACGCCCCGCTGCTCCGCCAGGGCTGTCACCGCTTTGAGCATGGGGGCCGGGCCGCAGGCCATGACGCAGTCGAAGTCCTGCTCCTGGCACAGGTCCGTCACCAGGCCGTGGTGGCCGTAGGAGCCGTCGTCGGTGGCGATGAAAGTTTTGGCGCCAGCGGCCTGGAAGTCCTCCTCCAAAATCACGGCGCCCTTAGTGCGGAAGCCCAGCACCGCGATGGCCTTCTCCCCCAGCTGGGCAGCCACACCCAACAGGGGCGGCACGCCGATGCCGCCGCCCACCAGCAGGGTGCGCTTGCTCTTGTCCACGGGGAAGCCGTTGCCCAGGGGGGCTAAAATCTCGATGGTGCTGCCGGGCTGGAACTGGGCCAGCTCCGCGGTGCCCTGGCCCCGGATTTGGAACACGAACCGCAGGGTGCCGGCGGTTTTGTCAATGCCGCAAATGGAGATGGGCCGGCGCAGGGTGTGGCCGGGCACCAGAATCTGGGCGAACTGGCCGGGCTGGGCCATAGCCGCCAGGGCGGGGGCTTCCAGCACGAAGTCGAACACGTCCCCGGTGAGCTGCCGGACAGAGAGCAGCTTGCAGGGCTTGGAATCGTATTTCATGGTCTCTCTCCTCTCTCAGGGCAGGACAATCCGGCCGATGCGGCCCACGATTTCATCCCGCATGCGGATGGCTTCCCGGCGGGCGGCGGCGGCGTAGTCCTGGCCGTCGATGCCCTCCTTCTGCCAGGCGCACATAATGCCCCGGGAGGAGTTGACGATGGCGCCCAGGCCGTCCTTGTCAAAGCCGGGGGCCACATCGTCGGCAGCGCCGCCCTGGGCGCCGTAGCCGGGCACCAGGAAGAAGGTGTGGGGCATGGCGGCCCGCAGCTCTTCCAGCTGGGCGGGATAGGTGGCGCCCACCACAGCGCCCACGCCGGAGTAGCCGTACTTGCCGGGGAGCTTCTCCCCCCAGCCCTCGCACATGGCGCCCATGGCCCGGTAGACGGTGTTGCCATCGGCCAGGGGCTTGTCCTGGAGCTCGCCGGAGGAGGGGTTGGAGGTCTTCACCAGCACGAAGATGCCCTTGTCCTCTTGGCCGCACACCTCCAGCAGGGGCTGGATGCCGTCGGTGCCCAGGTAGCCGTTGACCGTGAGGGCGTCGGCGCCGAAGGGCGCGAAAGTCTCCTCCTCCACAACGGTGGAGCCCAGGTGGGCGGCGGCGTAGGCGGTCATGGTGGCGCCGATGTCGTTGCGCTTGCCGTCGGTGATGACGAACATGCCCTTGCCCTTGGCGTAGGCGATGGTCTCGGTGAGGGCCTTCACGCCCTGCCAGCCGTACATCTCATAGTAGGCGGCCTGGGGCTTTACCGCGGGGACAATATCGCACAGGGCGTCGATGAGGCCCTTGTTGAACTGGAGCAGCGCGTCCGCCGCACCCTCCAAGGTCTTGCCGTACTTCTCGTAGCTTGCGCTGCGGATGTGCTCCGGGATGTAGCTGAGCTTGGGGTCCAAGCCGGCCACGGTGGGGTTCTGTTTCTCCGCAATTTTCTCAATCAGCTTATCCATGGACATAAATCATTCTCTCCCTTATGCGTATTTCCAGGGGGAATTCCCCTTTGTGTCAGTTGGTGAACTCAGCGGCCATCGTAGACAATGCGGCCGCGGAAGATGGTCAGGGCCACCTTGCCCTTGAGCTTCATCCCCTTAAACGGCGTGTTTTTGCTCTTGCCGTGGAGCTTCTCCGGGTCTACCACCCACTCCCGCTGCGGGTCAAAGAGGACCACGTCGGCGTTGGCGCCCACCTGCAAGGTCCCCGCGGGGATGCCCAGGATGCGGGCGGGGGCTGTGCTCATCTTCTCCAGGATTTGCGGCAAGGTCAGCACGCCTTCCAAGGCGGTGAGGGTGGCGGCCAAAGACGTCTCCATGCCGATGGAGCCGTTGGGCGCCTTGCGGAAGTCCGCCTTCTCCTGGGGCGTGTGGGGGGCATGGTCCGTGGCGATGGCGTCCAGAGTGCCATCCTTCAAACCTTCGATGAGGGCCAGCCTGTCCTCCTCCTCCCGCAGGGGCGGGTTCATGCGGTAATCGGCGTCTTGGGACTCCAGGGCCTTGTCGGTGAGCAGCAGGTAGTGGGGGCAGGTCTCCGCGGTGACTTGCACGCCCCGGGCTTTGGCGTCCCGGATGAGGGCCACCGAGCCCTTGGTGCTCACGTGGCAGATGTGGATGGGCGCGCCGATGGAGGCCGCCGCGGCGATTTCCCGGGCGGTGCCGCAGTCCTCGGCAGCGGCGGGGATGCCGGGTACCCCCAGCTTGCGGGAGACCTCTCCTTCGTGCATCAGGCCGCCGGAAGCCAGGTACAAATCCTCGCAGTGGGCGGTGACGGTCAGCCCCAAAGAGGGCGCCTGCTCCAGGGCCTCCAGCAGGCGGCGGGTGTTTACCACCGGCCTGCCGTCGTCGCTGAGGGCGATGGCCCCCGCCTCCTTCAAAGCGGCAAGGTCCGCCAGCTCCTCCCCCTGCAAGTCCTTGGTGACGCAGGCGGCGGTGTACACGGCGGCGTCGGCGATTTGGGCGCGTTCCAGCAGCGCCCGGACGGTTTCGGGGGAATCCATGGCGGGCTTGGTGTTGGGCATGGCCAGCAGGCTGGTGACGCCCCCCGCGGCCGCCGCCCGGCAGCCGGAGTACACGTCCTCCTTGTGGGTGAGGCCCGGGTCCCGGAGATGGACGTGCATATCCACCAGGCCGGGCGCCGCCACCAGGCCGGTGCCGTCTATCACCTGGGCGTTTTGGGCGGGCAGGTTGCTGCCCAGCTGGGCAATCTTGCCGTCCTCCAGCAGCAGGTCCATCACCTCATCCAGTCCCTGGGAGGGGTCAATGACCCGGGCGTTTTGAATCAACATGGGCATAGCGGTGCTCCTTTCTTTAATCCAACAGCAAGTGCTCCACCTGCCACTTGGTCAGGGAGAGCAGCTCTCTTCCGTAATACTCGGGGAACAGCAGGGGTTCTGTCTCCGCCACCAGGCTGTACGGTGTAAAGCCGGCTGCCTTTGCCAGCTGGGTGGCCCGGTACATGTGGAAGCCCTGGGTGACCACGGCTATCTCCTCCCCCATGCCCTGCTCCTGGGCGATTTCCTGGGCGAACTGTAAGTTCTCCCGGGTGTTGTGGGACTGGTCCTCCACAAAGATGCGCTCCTCCTGGATGCCCATGCCCACCAAGGCGTTTTTCTCCGTGACGGCCTCGGGGCAGGGCTCGTCCTTGCCTTGGCCGCCGGTGACGATGCACAGGGCGCCGGGATTCACGGCCAGGTATTCATAGGCCTTGTCCACCCGGTTGGAGAGGCTGACGCTCATGCGTTCGGCGCTGTAGACACGGGCGCCCAGCACCACCACGGGCGTGCCCGCCGGCGGGGTGTTGGCGGTGGCGGAGAGCATCAGCGCTGTGAGGTACCCCGCCCAGCACAGGCCCAGGCAATAGCACACGGCGGCCACCCGGGCCAGGAGTTTCCTCCAGCCGCCCCGGCGGGAGAACTTGCCGAAAAACACCAAAAGCAGCAGCCCCAGCAGGCAGACGCACAGCCCGAACACAGCCCCCAGTCCAAACCCGCCCCGCAGCAGGGGCAGCAGGAAATACGCCATGCCCCCCACGCAAAGGACACAGCCAACGGCCCGAAGAACCTTTCGAAAACCCTTCATATTCCATTCCCTTTCCCAGCGTTTCATAAATCCCCAAAAATCCCTTTGTGCTGCTTATTATACACCAGGGAGAGGGGCGGCGCAACAAAAAAAGACGTGCCGGGGGTTTCCCAGCACGCCTTTTCTATCAAAAGAGCGTATCAGTGGTATCTCAATAGCCGCGCTTGACGTAGGAGGTGTGGAGAATCTCGTGGGCCTTGTGGCTGCCGGGCTCTCCCAGGAACTCCTCGTAGCACTTCTGCAGCACGGGGTTCAGGTGGCTCTTGCGCAGGGGCATGCTCTTATCCTGGTCGTACAGGGCCTGGGCGCGCAGCTTCTTGATGTCGTAGAAGCTGTGGTTCACAGAGCTCTGCACAGGCTGGCCGCCGCCGTTGACACAGCCGCCGGGGCAGCACATGACCTCGATAAACTGGTAATCGGCCTCGCCCGCGCGGACCTTCTGCAGCAGGGCGTCGGCGTTGGACAGGCCGCTGACAACAGCCACCTTCACGTCCATGCCGGCCACCTTGTAGACGGCCTCCTTGAAGCCCTCGGTGCCGCGGATTTCGGTGTACTCGATGGCCTCCTGGCTCTCGCCGGTGAGCAGGTCAGCGGCGGTGCGCAGGGCGGCCTCCATCACGCCGCCGGTGGCGCCGAAGATGACGGCAGCGCCGGTGGAAACACCCATGGCGTCGTCGAACTTCTCCTCGGGCAGGCGGTTGAAGTTCAGCTGGGCCTTCTTAATCAGGCGGGCCAGCTCGCGGGTGGTGATGGAGATGTCCACGTCGGGCAGGCCGGCGGCGTCTTCATCGTCCCGCTTGATTTCGAACTTCTTGGCGGTGCAGGGCATGACGGACACAGAGACGATATTGTTGGGGTCGATGCCCTCTTTCTGGGCATACCAGGTCTTAATCAAGGCGCCGGTCATGTTCTGGGGGGACTTGCAGGTGGAGAGGTTGTCCACCAGGTCGGGATAGTAGTGCTCGCAGAACTTGACCCAGCCGGGGGAGCAGGAGGTAATCATGGGCAGAGTGCCGCCGTTCTTCACACGGTGGATGAACTCGGTGGCCTCCTCCATAATGGTCATATCGGCGCCGAAGTCGGTGTCGAAGACCTTGTCAAAGCCCAGGCGGCGCAGGGCGGCCACCATCTTGCCCTCCACGTTGGTGCCGATGGGCAGGCCGAACTCCTCGCCCAGGGCGGCGCGCACGGCGGGGGCAGTCTGGACGATGACCACCTTGTCGGGGTCGTGGATGGCGTCCAGGACTTCCTGGGTGTTGTCCTTCTCGGTCAAAGCGCCGGTGGGGCAGCTGACGATGCACTGGCCGCAGGCCACGCAGGCCACGTCGCCCAGGGGCTTCTCAAAGGCGCAGCCAATTTCGGTGTCGAAGCCGCGGTTGTTGGCGCCGATGACAGAGACGTGCTGGCTCTGGCAGGCGGCCACGCAGCGGCGGCACAGGATGCACTTGGCGTTGTTGCGCTCCAGGTAGGGGGTGGAGAAATCCTTGTTGCCCGCGGGCACGGCGCCCTCGAAGCGGTTCTCCTCCTCAATGCCCATGTCGTTGCACAGCTTCTGGAACTCGCAGTTGCCGCTGCGCTCGCAAGACAGACATTTCTTCTCGTGGACGGACAGCAGCAGTTCCAGGGTCATCCGGCGGGATTCCTGGACCTTGGGGGTGTTGGTGAACACCTCCATGCCCTCGTTGACGGGGTACACGCAGGCGGCCACCAGGGACCGGGCACCCTTCACCTCTACCATGCACATACGGCAGGCGCCGATTTGGTTGACGTCCTTCAGGTAGCAAAGGGTGGGGATATCGATACCGGCGTAGCGGGCGGCTTCCAGGATGGTGGAATCCGCGGGCACTTCGTAGGAAACGCCGTTAATCTTTACATTGACCTGTTCCATGTTCGCACACTCCTTTCTTATTTTCTCACCACAGCGCCGAACTTACACTTCTCCATGCAGACGCCGCACTTGATGCACTTGGTGGTGTCGATGACGTGGGGCTGCTTGACAGAGCCGGAAATAGCGCCCACAGGGCAGTTCCGGGCGCACAGGGTGCAGCCCTTGCACTTGTCCGCGATGATGGAGTAGTTGGTGAGAGCCTTACAGGCCCCGGCGGGGCAGCGGTGCTCCACCACGTGGGCCTCATACTCATCCCGGTAGTACTTGAGTGTGGAAAGCACGGGGTTGGGCGCGGTCTGGCCCAGGCCGCACAGGGAGTTCTCCTTGATGTAGTAGCACAGCTCTTCCATCTTGTCGATGTCCTCCAAAGTGCCGTTGCCGGAGGTAATCTTGTTCAGAATCTCCAGCAGGCGCTTGGTGCCCACGCGGCAGGGGGTACATTTGCCGCAGGACTCGTCCACGGTGAACTCCAGGAAGAACTTGGCGATGTCCACCATACAGGTGGTCTCGTCCATGACAATCAGGCCGCCGGAGCCCATCATGGAGCCGATGGCGATAAGGTTGTCATAGTCGATGGGGGTATCAATCAACTTAGCGGGGATGCAGCCGCCGGAGGGGCCGCCGGTCTGGGCCGCCTTGAAGGTGTGGCCGCCAGGCACGCCGCCGCCGATCTCCTCCACCACTTCCCGCAGGGTGGTGCCCATGGGGACTTCCACCAGGCCGGTGTTGGTGATTTTGCCGCCCAAGGCGAACACCTTGGTGCCGGGGGACTTCTCGGTGCCGATGGAGCGGAACCAGTCAGCGCCCTTGAGGATGATCTGGGGAATGTTGGCGTAGGTCTCCACGTTGTTCAGCACGGTGGGAACGCCGAACAGGCCCTTGACAGCGGGGAAGGGAGGACGGACACGGGGCTCGCCGCGCTTGCCCTCGATGGAGGTCATCAGAGCGGTTTCCTCGCCGCAGACGAAGGCGCCGGCGCCCAGGCGGATGTCGATGTCAAAGTCAAAGCCGGAATCGAAGATGTTCTTGCCCAGCAGGCCGTACTCGCGGGCCTGCTCGATGGCAATCTGCAGGCGCTTGACGGCGATGGGGTACTCGGCGCGGATGTAGATGTAGCCCTGGTTGGCGCCGATGGCGTAGCCGGCGATGGCCATGGCCTCCAGCACGCTGTGGGGGTCGCCCTCTAGCACGGAGCGGTCCATGAAGGCGCCGGGGTCGCCCTCGTCAGCGTTGCAGCAGGCGTACTTCTGCTCGGCCTTGGAGTTGGCGGCGAACTGCCACTTGCGGCCCGTGGGGAAGCCGGCGCCGCCGCGGCCGCGCAGGCCGGAAGCCAGCACCAGGTCGATGACTTCCTGGGGGGTCATCTCGGTGAGGACCTTGCCAAGGGCGGCGTAGCCATCCTGGGCAATGTACTCGTCGATGTTCTCGGGGTTGATGACGCCGCAGTTGCGCAGGGCGATACGCATCTGCTTGGCGTAGAAGGTGGTCTCATTGAGGGACTTGGTGGTGTTGTCGTCCACCACAGTCTCCTGGTACAGCAGGCGCTTGACAATACGGCCCTTGAGCAGGTGCTCGGAGACGATTTCCGGCACGTCCTCCACGGTGACGCGGCTGTAGAAGGCGCCCTCGGGATAGACCACCATAATGGGGCCCAGCGCGCACAGGCCAAAGCAGCCGGTGCGGATGACGTTTACTTCCTTCTCAAGGCCCTGGGCCTTGATTTCTTCTTGCAGCTTTTCAATAATCTGCTCGCTGTTGGAGGAAGTACAGCCTGTACCTCCGCAGACCAGCACGTTTGAACGAAACATTGTTTTCCCTCCCTCTTATTTGGCTCCGATGGCATTGGCCCCAATGGTGTACTCCGTTACCACATTGCCGTTCACAAGGTGGTCGTTCACAACGCGCAAAGCCTTCTCGGGGGTCATCTTCACATAGGTGACCTTCTCGTGGCCGGGGGTGACTACTTCTACCACGGGCTCATATTGGCAGATGCCGATGCAGCCCGTCTGGGTGACCATCACGTCCTGGAGGTTCCGCTTGGCGACCTCCTCTACAAAGGCGTTGAGCACAGGGCGCGCCCCGGCGGCGATGCCGCAGGTGGCCATGCCCACCATCACACGGGTGCCAGCCTCGGCGTTTTCACGCAGGGTGACAGAAGCCCGGGTCTTATCACGGATAGCTTTGAGTTCCGCTAACGATTTCATGCTACTGACCATTCCTTTCCAATGGGATTGAACGCCGCGGAATGCGGCGGTTAGATTTCTTTAGGTTGAGCCTTGGAGAAGGGCCGCCGTCTGCTCTGCCAGGTAGTCCTTTATCCAGAGCACCACGTCCGGGGTGTCCAAGGGGACGTCCTCCCCCAGCACCTCCCGGAGCTCGGCGGTCTGTAGGGAAAACTCCCGCCTCTCCCCCTCCCCGGTGCGAAGGGACCGGTGGAAGGTGAAATCCAGCGTTGGGTTGCAGGAGATGAGCAGCTGCACCGTGCCGTTGATGTCCCCCAGGGGAATCATATCCACACTGGAGGGCTTGAACACGGCGGTGAGGGTGGTCCCCACCCCAAGCTGGGAATCTATTTGGAAACTGCCGCCAGTCATCTCCGCCTCCATTTTAAACAGGGGCACCCCCAAGCCCACACTGCGGGTGGTGCGGGTGGTGTAAAAGGGGTCGATGACCTTTTGGACGGTTTCGGGGGACATGCCCTTGCCATTGTCCTCCACCGAGATGGAGAGGGTGTCCGCGGGCCTGTCCTCCTCCACCCGGATGGTGATGAGGGAGGCCCCGGCGGAAATGGAATTCTGGGCAATGTCCATCACATTCAGAGATAGCTCGCGCATGGCCGTTAGTTAGACCATGTACTGCGCCAGGATGGAGTCCACGTCCTCGGGGACAAGGCGGCCGTAAACCTCGTCGTTCACGGTCATGACAGGGGCCAGGCCGCAGGCGCCGATGCAGCGGCAGGCCGTCAGGGAGAAGGCGCCGTCCTCGGTACATTCCTCGGGCTGGATGCCCAGCTTCTGGGTAATGCGCTCCAGCACCTTGTCAGCGCCCTTCACATAGCAGGCGGTGCCCAGGCACACGGAGATGTGGTTGCGGCCCTTGGGGGTGAGGGCGAACTGGGAATAGAAGGTGGACACGCCGTAGACCTCTTCCAAAGAGACGCCTAAGCCCTTGGCGATTTTCTCCTGCACCTCGATGGGCAGGTAGCCATAGATATCCTGGGCCTGGTGGAGGGCGGGCATAACAGCGCCCTGGGTGCCCTTCAGGCTCTCTATGACAGCGTCAAGCTTTTGCGCCTGCTCGGGAGTATCATGAAACGGCAAATTACTGATACGCTTTTGCATGGTTTTTCCTCCCAATATATTGTAGGATTTAGTGAGTTGCCCTATGGCGGAACACAAAAGCCCGCCGGAAAAGCATCGTATTAACTATAGCAAAACCGGCGGGCCTTATAATTCTATTTTAGAAAAAAGAGGGGCGATGCAACAAATTCTCGCTAAAAATTTATCAATATTCGGCAACGATTACCAAAATATCGATATATCGGTATCAATTTCTCCCCCGCACCGCGTCCAGCACCGCCTGGATGGAGAGCTCCGGCAGGGGCAGCTCCCAGGGGTCCCCGGCCAAGGTCTCCAGGTAGTGGGAATCGGAATCCCGGAAGATGGGCAGTCCCCCAAGCTCTGGGTGGAGCTGGGTGAAGGACGTTATGTCGCAGTCCCGGGTGACTTCCGCGGCGGTGAAGCCCGCCTCTGCCGGGATGGCGCCCAAGGAGGCGATGACGCTGAAGGAATCCCTGTCCACATGGGCGGGGAAGGCCACGCCGCCGTACTGGGCTACCAAGCCCACCACCTGGTCCACGCCTACAAAGGAGGACACCAGCAGCAGGTTTTCCTCCTCCCCCACCGGCCCATCCTCCCCGTCCAGGAGGCGCTGCTCCCCGAAAATCTCCGGGCGGTTCTTGACGTGGGGCATATTCTCATAGATATAGTGGTCGAACTCCAGGGCGCCCTCCAGGGTTTCGAACAGGCAGACCACGTGGGCCTCCTCGGCGGTGCACAGCTCCATGCCGGGGATGACCAGCAGGCCGTTGCGCGCCCCGGCCTCCATGGCGGCGGGGGCATTGCGGCAGGTGTTGTGGTCTGTCAGGGCGATGACGTCGCAGCCGGAGAGCAAGGCCATCTGCACCAGGTTGTTGGGGGTCATGTCGTTGTCGCCGCAGGGGGAAAGGCAGGAGTGGATGTGCAAATCGTAGTGGTAGGTGTTCATTGCAGCAGCTTGTAGACCTGGACGGCCGTCTGGTAGCTGTTGGCCCCGCAGCCGTACACGGGGATGCCCTGCATCTCCGCTTTGCTGGCGGCGTCGGCGTCCAGGGCGGCGTTTTCCGTGAGGACGATGCAGCTGACATCGGTCAAGGTGGCCACGGCGATGGCGTTAACATTGCCCATCACTGTAATCCACACGTTGCCGGACTGGGCCCTTGCCATCACCCAGCTGAGCAGGTCCCCAATGTAGCAGCCGTCTATCTGGTTGTCCTCCCCTTCCCCGCCGGCCAGCAGGGTCCAGCCGCAGGCGGCGGCCATTTCCTTTACAGTCATTTCTTCTCCTCCTTCTCTTCCTTGGCCTCCTCCCGGGAGAAGCGGCCCATGCTCTCCTCCAGCTCGGAAAGGGTGCTGGCCACTTTCTTCATCCGGTTGCGGTAAACAAAGATGCACTCCGTATCCTTACAGATGCCCTTGACCACGTCCTCGGCAAAGGCGCGGCAGGTAGGCGCGCCGCAGGCGCCGCAGTCCAGGCCGGGGAACTCCTTCTCTATCTCGTCAATTTGAAGCATCATCTCCATGGCTTCCTTCAAGTTGCTGGAAAGGGTGAGCACGTCGGAGAACTCCAAGGGCTCCTCCCACTCCATGACGTTGGGGATAGGGCCGCCCTTTAAGTGGTTCTGGGACACGGGCAGGTATTTCCGCAGCCGCTGGATGCGGGCCTTGGCCACGTAGGGGTTCTCCACGCAGAGCACCCCACCCACGCACCCGCCGGAACAGGCGTTGAGCTCGATAAAGTCCAAGTCGCCGATGCGCTCGTCCTCGATTTCCTCCAGCACCCGGATGACGTTCTCAATGCCGTCGGCGGCCAGGTACTTCTCGTTGAGCAGCGCGGCGGCCTCGCCCCCGCTGGTGGACCAGCCCACGCCGATAACGCCGGAATTCGCCAGGGGCTCCACCTTCTCCAGGTGGTCCATCTTGTGGGAGAGCTCGGGGAACACCTCGCTGATGGCGATGGCCCCATCCACCTGGGACTTCTCAATGCCCAGGGGCATTTCGATGTCCGTCACCTTGGCCGGGCAGGGGGTGAGGAAAAAGCAACCTATCTGCTGGGGGGGCAGGCCGGTCTTCTTCACGGCGTCCCGCTTGGCCATGGCGGCGGCTGTCTCCATGGGGGACTTGAGGGGCAGCACGTGGTCGCACAAATCGGGGAAGCGCACCCGGATAAGCCGCACCACGGCAGGGCAGGCGGAACTGATAACCGGCCGCTTTAAGGCGCCGGCGTCCATGAGCTTGCGGGTGGCCTCGCTGACCAGCTCCGCGGCCCGGGAGACCTCGAACACGTCGTCGAAGCCCATCTCCTTGAGGCCGGTGAGGACGTAATCGATGTCGTCTAAATTATTGAACTGCCCGTACAGGGACGGCGCGGGCAGCGCGATGGTATAAGTAAAATCACTGAGCTGGGAAAGGTGGCTGTGCCGGGCCCGCTTGGCGTGGTGGGGGCAGATGCGGATGCACTCCCCGCAGTCGATGCAGCGCTCGCTGGCGATGACCGCCTTGCCGCCCCGCACCCGGATGGCCTCGGTGGGGCAGCGCTTGATGCAGTTGGTGCAGCCCACGCACTTTTCCTCGTTCAGTGTGACGGAATGGTAAAATTCAGCCACGTTCGCGTACCTCCCTAGACAGCGCCAGAGGGCAAAGCGCTATCTTCCTTCCTCTTTCCTTCCGGGGAACACCGTCATGTACACGGTGGTGCCCTCCCCCACCACGGAATCGATGGACATTTCATCGGAATACTTTTTCATGTTGGGCAGGCCCATGCCCGCCCCAAAGCCCAGGGCGCGGACGTTGTCCGGGGCGGTGGACCACCCGGCCTGCATGGCCTGGTCCACGTCGGCGATGCCGGGGCCCTGGTCCTTTAAGATGATGTCCACCCGGTCGGGGTCGATGTCCACGGTGGCCTCGCCGCCATTGGCGTGGATGACCATGTTGATCTCCCCCTCGTACATGGCGATGGACACCCGGCGCACGGCGTCCGGCTCGTAGCCCAGCTTTTTCAGCTTGTGCTTTACGTCACCGGAGGCCTCGCCCGCCCGGGTGAAGTCGTCCCCGGGCACCTGGTAGGTCAAATGCAGCATGCTCATTGAATCTCGCAACCTCCCCGCAGCCCGTTGGAATAAAGCAGCCCACAGGCCGTAAACATCCGGTAGGGGGATGCCAGCACGGTGATTTCCTTCTGCCGGGCCAGCGCCACCACATTGGGGTCTATCTTCTTCCCGCGCACAAAGACGATGCAGTGCATGTCCATCATCTCGGCGGTGCGCACCACCTGGGGGTTCATCAGGCCGGTGAGCAGCACGGACTGGTCCTTGACAAAGGCCAGCACGTCGCTCATCATGTCGCTGCCGCAGGCGGTTTTGACCTCTTCCTCCATGTCACCTTCGTTGAGGACCTGGCACTTCAGGATATCCACAATGTCCTTTACCTTCATAAGCTTTCCTCCTGTGCGATTTCCGTATAGATTCAAAGGCGGGCCCGGGGTGTGCCCCCACATGCCCTTTGGTCTTGCAGCCCAGCTTCCCATGCCATTTCCGTGGCAAGGGGGAAGCGCTGCGGATGCACACTGCACCCAGGCCCGGGAACAAACGGGGCTCGCAGCGCAGGTTTTCTGCCGGTATTATATCATGTTTATTTCCTCGTTACAAATATTTTTTAGAGATTTTCCCAAAAAGGTCTCCGGCAACGCCGCCAGCCGCCGGCACCTTCTGTGGGGAGAAGACTAGCGTTCCCAGAGAAGTGTCCGTTCAAAGCAGAAGAATGTACACACACAAAAGACACTTTGCGCCATGTGTGCTCCCCCGGTGGCAAGTGGCAGTTTTTTTGAAAAAAGCAGATTTTTTCCTTGCATTTACAGGGAGGAGCCGTTATAATGGTAAAAACTTTATCAATTTACTAAGATACTACATCACACTGCTAATGAGGAGGTCGTTCTATGTCTCGCGTGTACAATTTCTCCGCCGGTCCCTCCATGCTGCCGGAGCCTGTTCTGCAAAAGGCCGCAGCGGAAATGATGGATTACCAGGGCAGCGGCCAATCTGTGATGGAGATGTCCCACCGCTCTAAGGTGTTCGACGGCATCTATCAAGAGGCCCAGGCCCTGTGGCGGGACGTGATGGGCATCCCGGATACCTACAAGGTGCTGTTCCTCCAGGGCGGGGCGTCCTCCCAGTTCGCCGCGGTGCCCATGAATTTGATGACGAAATCCGGCAAGGCGGACTACGTGCTCTCCGGCCAGTTCTCCACCAAGGCCTACAAGGAAGCCGCCTGCTACGGGGATGTGAAGGCAGTGGCCTCCTCCAAGGAGGACAATTTCTCCCACATCCCGGCGCTGGATTCCCAGGAGTTCCGGCCCGACGCCGACTACTTCCACATCTGCATGAACAACACCATTTACGGCACGGTGTGGCACCAGCTGCCCGACACCGGCAAAGTGCCTTTGGTGGCGGATATTTCCTCCTGCATCCTCTCCAAGCCCATTGACGTGAGCCGCTTCGGCCTGCTGTACGCCGGCGCCCAGAAAAACGTGGCCCCCGCGGGGCTGACCATTGTCATTGTGCGGGAGGACCTGCTGGGCGAGCCCATGGAGTTTACCCCCACCATGTTCAACTACAAGGTGATGGCGGAGAACGATTCCATGTACAACACGCCGCCCTGCTGGCCCATCTACATCTCCAAGCTGGTGCTGGAGTGGATAAAAAAGGACATTGGCGGTCTGGAGAAAATGGAGGAGCGCAACGTGCGCAAGGCCCAGCTGCTCTACGATTTCCTGGACAATTCCTCCCTGTTTGCAGGCTGCGCCGATAAGGCGGACCGCTCCATTATGAATGTGACCTTCGTCACCGGCGACAAGGACTTGGACGCCAAGTTTGTCAAGGAGAGCACCGCTGCGGGTTTTGTGAACCTGAAGGGCCACCGCAGCGTGGGCGGCATGCGGGCCTCCATCTACAACGCCATGCCGGAGGAGGGCATTGTGAAGCTGGTGGAGTTTATGAAGAAGTTTGAGCTGGAAAACAAGTGAGAAAGGAAGATTCCATGTACAAGGTTTTGTGCTTAAATAAAATCAGCCCCGTGGGGACGAAGCGGTTTGGCGAGGCCTACACCTTCTCCCCGGAGATGGAGAACCCCCAGGGCATTTTGGTGCGCTCGGCCTCCATGCACGACATGGAGCTGGGGGAAAACCTGCTGGCCATCGCCCGGGCCGGGGCCGGGGTGAACAACATCCCGGTGGACGAATGCACGGAAAAGGGCATTGTGGTGTTCAACACCCCCGGCGCCAACGCCAACGCCGTGAAGGAGCTGGTGCTGTGCGCGCTGTTCCTCACCTCCCGGAAGATTGCCCCGGCCCTGGACTGGGTGAAGACCCTAAAGGGCCAGGGGGATCAGGTGGAGAAGCTCATTGAGAAGGGCAAGGGGCAGTTCGCCGGGCCGGAAATCCAGGGCAAGGCCTTGGGCGTGGTGGGCCTGGGCGCCATTGGCATTTTGGTGGCCAACGCCGCCAGCCAGCTGGGCATGGAGGTCTACGGCTATGACCCCTACCTCTCGGTGGAGCACGCCTGGCGGCTGTCCAGCGCGGTGCACCTCTCCCCCTCTCTGGACGAGGTGTGTCAGAAGTGCGATTACATCACGCTGCACCTGCCCCAGACCAAGGACACCAAGGGCATGGTAAACGGCGAGTCCCTCCAGAAGATGAAGGACGGCGTGCGGATTTTGAACTTCGCCCGGGGCGCTTTGGTGGACACGGACGCCCTGCTGGAGGCCTTGGGCCAGGGGAAGGTGGCGGCCTACGCTACAGACTTCCCGGCGGACGCCATGCTGGGCGTGGAGGGCGTGGTGGCCCTCCCCCACCTGGGCGCCTCCACCCCGGAGAGTGAGGACAACTGCGCTGTGATGGCGGTGGACCAGATGAAGGACTACCTGGAAAACGGCAACATCTTAAACGCGGTGAACCTGCCCTCCATCTCCATGGCCCGGGAGCCTGGCACCCGGCGCATCTGCGTCATCCACAGGAATGTGCCCAACACCATTGCCATGTTCGCTGCCACCTGCGGCGACGCCGGCATCAACATTGAGAACATGCAGAGCAAGTCCCGGGGGGAATACGCCTACACCATTCTGGACGTCTCCGGGGAGCTCTCCTCCGCCGCCGTGGAAGCGCTGCGGGGACTGGAGCCCATTGTGAAGGTGCGGGTCATCCAGTAAAGGCACGTACAGCAGAATACAAGATGCGAAAGCATGGGGAGCCCCTCTTGTTTGTGAGAGAGGCTCCCCACTTTTGGGCAAAAAAAGAAAGCCCCTGGGGGGCTTCCTTCTTTGTATCGACGCGTTTACGGGTTGGGGCCTTGGGAGCCGCCGGGCTGCTGGGGCGGCACGTTGGTATAGGGAGGCATATTGCTGTACATGGGCTGCACCGGGGGGTACAGCAGCATGGTCATCTTGGCGCGGTACTCGCCAAGGAGCAGGGACATCAAAACGCAGCACACGCCGCTGGCCAAGGAGGCGATGCCCGCCACGGGGCTGGCGATAAGGGAGAACAGGCCGCCCAGGCAGGTGAGCACGCCTATCACCATCATAAAGCCGGTGAGGAACCGGGAGATGCGGTTATCCGGGGCGCCGTTGAGGGCGGAGCCCTTGATGCGGTTGATAGCCCGGAGGATGCTGACCTGGTAGGCGATGACCAGCGCCAACACGGCCGCAACAATCAAAGAAACAATGACCAGCAGGGTGATAACGAACGCGGCTGAAGTGGCGCCGTAGTAGCCGTCGCTGTAGGAGTAGTAGTTTATTTCACCCATGCCGGCAAAAGCGATGATGAAAATCATCACCATAGCCACCAAAAACAGTACCACGCAGCACAGAAGCACCAGGTTGATGACAGTGATAACTTTGCAGATGGTCAGGCCCACGGTGGAGACATTGCCGCTTTGGGTGTTGCGGCAGGTGGTGTAAAACAGCCACATGCCCACCGCCAGCAAAATGGAGGGGATGGCGCCGATGACAGCGCTTACCACCGTGCTGCCCTCCAGGGCGCTCATCATGGGATAGAAGACGTCGGGGTCAAAGCCGTAGTTGGCGCCGTAGTAATACAGAGTGGAAATCACATCGCTGGCGCCAAAGGAGGCCAGGAGATTGAACAGCACCGCCACCGAGTAGAGGATGGCGGCCGTCAAGAACTTCGGCGAGGAACCCAAGGTCTTCATCAGGTTCACCGCGGGGTTGGACGAGAGCACCGGCGCGCCGCAGGGGCACGGGGCTCCATCGGGGACCGTTCTTCCGCATTTAGGGCAAATCATGGAAAATCCCTCCAAGCTAAAAATATATGTTCCTCCCCCCTGTGACCACGGGAACAGGAAAGGGCCCATTCCATGGTACACACGGGACTGTTTTTATATTACAGGAAACACGGGGAAAATGCAACGTAAAAAAGGATAAATGAGAGAAAAAGTGTGAATCGCAGGGAAACAGTGGACTTTTTTTAAAAAAGATGGTATATTATGTGAAAGATGAGGTGGAATTTGAGGAGGTATTTTTATGAAAAAGAGCTGGAAAAAGCTGGTGTGCGGCCTATTATGCGCCGCGTTGCTGTGGGGCAGCCTGCCCTTGCAGGCCAGCGCCGCCTGGTTTAGCGACGTGCCTTGGACAGCCTGGTACCGCCGCGCTGTCAACGAGCTGGCGGACATGGGCATTATTGCGGGAACAGGCGGGGATAAGTTCTCCCCCAACGCCACGCTGACCCGGGGCGCCTTTGTCACCATGCTGGGGAAATCCGTGCTGGAAAGCTGGGACATTTCCCAGTACAAGTTCCGAGGCGGCTTTAAAGATGTAAGCACTGGACACTGGGCAAACCCTTACGTGAATTGGGCTTCTGAAACAGGGGTCGCCACGGGCTACGAAGACAACACCTTCCGGCCGGACAGGGCTGTCACCCGCCAGGAGATGGCGGTGATGGTGAAGAACTTCGCCAGGAGCACCGGCAAGAAGTTCCCCGCCATCAACGACCCTGTCACCTTCCGGGACCAGGGGCAGATTGCCTCGTGGGCCAAGGAGAGCGTGGCGCTGTGCCAGCGGGCGGACATCCTCAACGGCGACGCGGAAAGCGGGCGCTTCCGCCCCGGCGAGCGGGCCACCCGGGCCGAAGCAGCCTCCATTGTGTACAAATATATTGAGAACACTGAGTTTGACGGGTACACCATCATCCAAAAGCGCATCAGCAACGTGGCGGTGCGGGCGGTGGTTTTCTCCCAGTACGACTACACCCCCAGCCTGGCCCTTGGCCAGAACATGGTGGATGGCCGGGAGGACGTAACTTCTTTGGTCAGGCGCACAGGGGCCACCATTGCGGTGAACGGCGGATTCTTTAACATGAACAACTACATCCCGGTAGGCACGCTGATCGGCCAAGGGAGGGTATACACCTCGGACAACACTTACGCACCGGAAAAGGCGGCGCTGGTGGTGGCGCCCTCTGGGGAGTTCTCGGTGGAGAGCTTTTCCACGGACCTCACAGCCATTCTCCAAAACGCTGACGGCCAGCAAGTGGACGCGGTGGAACAAGTGGTTGTCAACCGCTGGCCCAGCAACAGCGGTGACGGCACCCGCTTGCTGATGACACGCGACTGGGGCACCCGGCTGAACTTTTCCACCTGGATGGCTGTGGTGGTAGACGCCAACGGGACTATCACCGCGGTGCACCAGAACGCCAGCAATGTGGACATCCCCGCAGGGGGCTTTGTGCTGTGCCAGAAGGCCAAGCGGAAGTTTGAGGGCAATTTCTTCGCCTCCTGCAAGGTGGGCATGAAGGTTGCCATTGACAGGAAATATACAGACGTCTCCGGCGGGGAGCTGCCCTTTGACCCGGACATTTCCATTGGCGCCGGTCCCCGGATTGTGAAGGACGGCAAGGTGTACGGCGGCTACTCCACGTACCGGGAGGAGGGCTTTGCGGACAGCGTCACCGCTGGCAGCGCCGTGCGGGTGTGCGTGGGCATTCGCGACTCTGGGGACTTGGTCATCGCGGAGGCCTATGCCAGCATGCCCAAGCTGGCGGAAATCATGGTTGCCATGGGCTGCCAGGACGCGGTGAACTTCGACGGCGGCGGCTCGGTGAACTTGTACGTGGACGGCTATTGGCTCTACGGACCCCAAAGCCGGCTGCTGAACAACATGCTGGTCTTTACCCAGTAAGGCTTGGAAGGGAACAAATGAAACGGCAGCCGCCCACAGCGGCTGCCGTTTTCACATGGCGAGATGGGTAAAGGAAAGGCTAGGACGGTTGTCCTAGCCTTTCTGGATGTATCACGCAATCACACGCACGGGTACTTGCGGGATGGAAGCGTTCTCCTTAGTTGTTGGGGGTGTGCCACTCCCAGTTGCGGATTTCTTCCATATCCTGGCCGTACTCGGCGATATACTGCTTGTGCTCCACCAGCTTGTCGTTCATGCGCTGGATGAGGTGAGAGCCCTTGTTGCCCAGCTGGGGCAGGTGGATGATGGCGTCCTTCACCAGGTTGAAGCGGTCAATCTCGTTCTGCACGCGCATATCGAAGGGGGTGGTGATGGTGCCCTCTTCCTGGTAGCCGTGAACGCTCAGGTTGCGGTTGGTGCGCTCGTAGGTCAGCTCGTGGATGAGGGTGGGATAGCCGTGGAAAGCGAAGATGATGGGCTTATCCTTGGTGAAGATGGCGTTGTACTCGGCGTCGCTGAGGCCGTGGGGATGCTTGCGGTCGGACTCCAGCTTGAACAGGTCCACCACGTTGACCACGCGAATCTTCAGCTCGGGCATCTCGTCACGCAGGATGGTGACAGCGGCCATGGTCTCCAGGGTGGGGGTATCGCCGCAGCAAGCCATCACGATGTCGGGCTCCTCGCCGTCATCGTTGCTGGCCCACTCCCAGATGCCGATGCCCTGGGTGCAGTGCTTCACAGCCTGGTCCATGTTCAGCCACTGGCAGCTGGGATGCTTGGAAGCCACAATGGCGTTGACGTAGTTCTTGCTCTTGATGCAGTGGTCGAAGCAGGAGAGCAGGCAGTTGGTATCCGGGGGCAGGTACATGCGCACCACGTCTGCCTTCTTGTTGGCGATGTGGTCCAGGAAACCGGGGTCCTGATGGGTAAAGCCGTTGTGGTCCTGCTGCCACACGTTGGAGGTGAGGATGAAGTTCAAAGAGGCGATGGGCTGCCGCCAGGAGAGCTGGTTGCAGACCTTCAGCCACTTGGCGTGCTGGGCAGCCATGGAGTCCACGATGCGGATGAAGGCCTCGTAGCTGGCAAAGAAGCCATGGCGGCCGGTGAGCAGGTAGCCTTCCAGCCAGCCTTCGCACATGTGCTCGCTGAGCATGGAGTCCATGATGCGGCCGTCGCGGGCCAGGGCCTCGTCGGAATCCAGAGTCTCGGCGTTCCAATCGCGGTTCTGGGCCTCGAAGACCTTGTACAGGCGGTTGGACATGCTCTCGTCAGGCCCAAAGATACGGAAGTTCTTGTTTTCCTCGTTGAGCTTGAAGATGTCGCGGATATAGCCGCCCAGCTCGATCATATCCTGTGCCTTGGTCTTGCCGGGATCAACCTCGATGCCGTACTTGCGGAAGTCAGGCAGGCGCAGGTCCTTCAGCAGCAGGCCGCCGTTGGCGTGGGGGTTGGCGCCCAGGCGGGCGTTGCCCTTGGGGGCCAGCTCCTGGAGCTCGGGGATGAGGCGGCCGTTCTCGTCGAACAGCTCCTCGGCGCGGTAGCTCTCCAGCCACTCCTTGAGCAGGTCCAGATGCTCGGGGGACTCCATGGTCAGGGGCACCTGGTGGGCGCGGAAGGAGCCCTCAATCTGCTTGCCGTCCACAACCTTGGGGCCGGTCCAGCCCTTGGGAGTGCGCAGCACAATCATGGGCCACACGGGACGCTCGGCGTTGTTGTTCTCGCGGGCGTTCTTCTGGATGGCCTTGATTTCCTCGATGACGGTGTCCATGGTCTCGGCCATGAGCTTGTGCATGGTCATGGGGTCGTCGCCCTCGACGAAGTAAGGCTTCCAGCCGCAGCCCTTGAAGAAGCTCTCGATCTCCTCGTGGGAGATACGGGAGAAGATGGTGGGGTTGCTAATCTTGTAGCCGTTCAGGTGCAGGATGGGCAGCACGGCGCCATCGGTGATGGGGTTGAGGAACTTGTTGGACTGCCAAGAGGTGGCCAGGGGGCCGGTCTCGGCTTCGCCGTCGCCCACAACCACGGTGGCAATCAGGTCGGGGTTGTCAAACACAGCGCCGAAAGCGTGGGCAATGGAGTAGCCCAGCTCGCCGCCCTCGTTGATGGAGCCGGGGGTCTCGGGGGCGCAGTGGCTGGGAACGCCACAGGGGAAGGAGAACTGCTTGAACATCTTCTTCATGCCCTCTTCGTCCTGGCTGATGTTGGGGTAGACCTCGCTGTAGCTGCCGTCCAGATAGGTGTTGGCAATGAGGAAGTTGCCGCCATGGCCGGGGCCGGAGAGCAGAATCATGTCCAGGTCATACCGCTTGATGGCGCGGTTGCAGTGGACATACACGAAGTTCTGCCCAGGCACGGTGCCCCAGTGGCCCACAATCTTCTTCTTGATGTGGTCCATGGTAAGGGGTTCCTTCAGCAGGGGGTTGTCCAGCAGGTACAGCTGGCCAGCGGACAGGTAGTTGGAAGCGCGCCAATAGGCGTCCATCTTTTCCAGCATTTCCTGAGACAAAGGCTGCTTTTCGAGGCAGGTCGTTTCTTGCATACTGTTCCCTCTTTCTGTTGTATTTTGTCGCGGGAGAGGCCCGCGCGGGTAACTAGAAAACGTTCGCATGGCTTGCGCTCGTTAATTCTTTAACCATGTGTATTGTACCATGAAAGGATGCGACGGTAAAATACAAATCCCGCATTACTTCCATACTTTTTTGATATGGTTACCGGAAAAGGAACTCTAAAAAGGTCTTAGAAGCAACGCTTTGGGGATATTCGGTGTCGTACACCAGCTGGATGCTTCGCTGGGGGAGCTTTTCCTCCACGGCGATCTCGAACACGGTGCCCTGGCGCAAATCCTCGGTGGCGAACTCCGCGGGGATAAACCCAATGCCCAGGTTGTGCCGCACCGCCGGGAGAATCATGTCTGTGGTGGCAAGCTCAATATCCGGCTGGAAGGACAGGCCGTGCTCTTGAAAGTATTGGTTGAAGAAGTCCCGGGTGATGGAGCCGGAGGTGTGGCTAATCCAGGGGCAGTCCGCCAGCTCCCGCAGGGAAAGCTTTTCGCCCTTGAGATGCTGGAACTTCTGGCCGCCGATGAGGATTTCCTGGTAGCCCCGCAACGTTTTGACCCGCAAAGGCGGCGCCGCGGCGGGGTCGGAGGAGACTACGGCCAAATCTGCCTTGCCCGTTTTCAGGGCTTGGATGGAGGCCGCCGTGCTGTTGTTGAGAAGCTTAAAGCGCACCTCGGGGTACTCCTTGGTGAACTGCTCCACCGCCTGGAACAGGCAGCAGTGCAAAGCCGTCTCCGTGGCGCTGATGCAGATGGTGCCGTTTTCCAGCCCCACCATGCTGGCAAGCTCGTTCTCCCCTTTGAAAATCTGGGCGCAGGCGGCGGAGATGTACTCGTAGAACACCCGGCCCTCCGGGGTGAGCTCCACCCCCTTCTTGCTGCGGATGAACAGCCGGCAGCCCAGCTCGCTTTCCAGGTTGTGGATGGTGCGGGTCACCGCGGGCTGGCTGGTCATAAGCACGTTGGCCGCCCGGGTGAGGCTGCCGTATTTCGAGACGTAATAGAACACTTTGTAATACTCAAAATTCAGGTCCATTTCCTCCCCCCTCTTACACAGGAACAAAGCACCATGGGATACTTGCCGTTTCATCAAACGGACAGCTATAGTTTGGTTAATTATGGTTTCCTGGCAAAGGCGGCGGTTCCACAGCAAAAGACTGCCCCAACCAGGGACAGGGCTTTTCCCCTGGAGAAACCCAACCTTACAATAATAAGTGTACCATAGCAAGCGTGCTGCCGTCAACGGTAGGTCAACCGGCCAGCAGCAGGTTTATGAGCTTCTCCAGGCGGGAATCGTCCCCACGCAGGTACTGCATCAGCGCGGGGTACAGGTAGATGAAGCCCGGGTAGACGAAGGCAGCCTGCCAGCGCTCCAGGAAGCTGGCCTGGCTGAGGGCGCTCCCCTGGCGGCGCAGGGCTTCCCAATAGAGCAAAGACTCCTGGCGGGTGAAGAAATCCGCCAAATCGATGTAAAAGGGCGCCCGCTGGGTAAAGCCCCAATCGATGACCATGGGCCTATCCCGGAAGCGGCGCACGTGGTCCCCGCAGATGGTTTGCAGGTCGCCGTGGGTCACGGTGAGGGTGGCTTCCTCCAGGCTGAGGGCCAGCATCTCCCGGACAAAGCGCTCCCCGCGCTTGTACAGCTGGGGCAGAAGGCCGCCGTAGCGGCGGGAGAACGCCCCGTCCTGCTGGCACTGGCGCTGGAGGTGGTCCAGGGAAAGGGCTGTGGTGACCCGCTGCCAATGGCCCTCTTGGGCGGGAGGCAGCAAGGCCGGGGTGCCGGGGCGGGACAGGTTATCCCCGTGGAGGGCGGCCAGCGCTTGGGCCACCTGGGCCTTCCAGGCCAAAGTGTCCGTGGGCAAGGGCTGGCTGGGGCTGACGTCCTCCAGCAAGAGCCAGGCGTCCTCCCGGGAGGTTTCCTGGGTGTCCCAGGCGGCTGGGGTAAAACCCCGCCCCTGGCCGGTGAAGGTTTGCATCACCGCCCGCTCCTGCCAGGTGGTGTGCTTGGCGATGCAGGTGGCCTCTCCCCCATCCGCATACGTACAGCGCAGGCGCAGCAGCTTTGCCCCGGAAAAGCCCTCCTCCCCGGGGCCCATGAGTTCAGTACAGACAGCGACAGGCACTCCTCCGCCCATCCGCTGGGAGAACTGAGAAGCCAACGCAATGAGTTCCTCTGCCATAGGGCGACCTCCCATTCCACTATATTTCTATAATATTGTACATGATTTTCCCGCAAGGCACCAGCCCCTTGGAAAAACTTTGGCAATTTGCGGCAAAGCCCTTCCTTCGGCCGGAAAAATATGCTAAAATAGTCCTAGTATTTTTACGGAGAGGAGCGAAAAATATGAGGATTCTGTTCATAGACATCGACACCCTGCGGTCGGACCACATGGGCTGCTACGGCTACAGCCGCAACACCACCCCCAACATGGACCAGGTCTGCCGGGAGGGCATCCGCTTTGACCAGTACTACTGCTCGGACGCGCCCTGCCTGCCCTCCCGGGCCTCGCTGGTCAGCGGGATGTTCGGCATCCACAACGGGGCGGTGGGCCACGGCGGCACCGCCGCTGACCGCCGGCTGACCGGCTGCCCACGGGATTTCACCGACATTGTGGACGACAACTGCTTCCACAACATCTTCCGCAAGGCTGGATTGCACACCGCCTCGGTGAGCACCTTCCCCGAGCGGCACTCCTCCTGGTGGTTTAACGCCGGGTTTAACGAGTGCTACAACGTGGGCGGCCACGGGAACGAATCCGGCGAGGAGGTGCTGCCGGTGGCTTTGGACTGGCTGCGCCGCAACCGGGAGCGGGACAACTGGTTCCTGCACGTGCACTTCTGGGACCCCCACACCCCCTACCGGGCGCCGGAAAGCTTTGGCAATCCCTTTGCGGAGGTGCCTTTGGACAGCTGGATCGACGAGGCGGTCCTGGAGGAGCACAAGAAGGCGGTGGGCCCCCACGGCATCAACGAGCTGGGGATGTACACCGACCAAATCGCCCCGGGCTACCCCCGGATGCCAGGGAGCGCCCAGGACATGGCGGGGCTGCGGCGGGTCATGGACGGGTACGACACGGGCATCCTCTACGCGGACTACCTGGTGGGGCAGCTGTTAGACTTGCTGAAAGAACAGGGCCTCTACGAGGACACGGCCATTTTCATCACCTCGGACCACGGGGAGAACATGGGCGAGCTGGCCATCTACTCGGAGCACGGGACGGCGGACTACCCCACCTGCCACATCCCCTTTATCATGAAGTGGCCCGGCTGCAAGGCGGGCTCGGTGGACAGCGGGCTCCACTACAGCCTGGATTTGCTGCCCACCATGGCCCAGCTGCTGGGGGTGGAGCCCTGGGAGAAGTGGGACGGCCAAAGCTTTGCCCCGGCTGTCACCGAGGGGAAGGCCGCCGGGCGGGAGTACCTGGTGCTCTCCCAGATGGCCCACGTGTGCCAGCGCTCGGCGCGGTTTGGGGACTGGATTTACATCCGCACCCTCCACGACGGGTACCACCTCTTTGACAGGGAGATGCTCTTTAACGTGAAGGAGGACCCCCACGAGCAGCGGGACGTGAAGGCGCTGCACCCCGAGGTGTGCGCCCAGGGAGCCAAGCTGATTCTGGACTGGCAGGAGGAGCAGATGCTGAAATCCCCCAGCCCCGTTGACCCCATGTACACGGTGCTCCACGAGGGTGGGCCCTACCACACCCGGGGCCACCTGCAAGAGTACGCCCAGCGGCTGGAGCAGACCGGCCGCGCCCAAGGCGCCCAAGAGCTGCGCCGGCGGCATCCCAACGAGCCATAAGCAAACCAGGAAAGCCCCGCGCAAGCCGGGCTTTCCCTTTTGCCGCAACGTGGGGAGCGGCTTATTAGCCTATGTTAATTTGCTTTTATGTCTAAAATAGATTGACAAAAAAGCGATATACGGTATAATATAGATACTAAATATTATACAATGTAATGGGGTGGCGGCGATGCAGAGGTGAGTTCTCCCCCACGAAAGGCAACCGGAATCCTTTTGTAAAATGAGAAGTGAGGAGGAACACCGATTCTGGCAGTTTAGAAGTCATTCACTTCCGGTTTTACCAGTATAACGGGGATGAATCCGACATAGAGCCGGCCACGGAGGAAACGCTGACCAGACTATCACAGGAGCTGGAAGCAGAGTATGGCCCTTCCACCATTTACGATAACGATTTAGAAGATATGCACTCTACCGTTCATCATTGGGAATCGGATGGTGGCGGCAAACATACCGTTATGCACTTATCACTCATGCGGTTTGAGGAACAACCTGATGTTTTGAATCTGGTTATGGGCTTGCATGAGATTCCCGAAACTGCGCAAGAATGACGAAACCACAACCAAACATTTGGCAGGAAGTCCCGCGGCAGCGGGGCTTTTTGCTGTTGCTGAAAAGGAGCGAGCCATGCGACACGTACATCTGCTTATCAAGCCGGCCTCTGGGCTATGCAACCTGAACTGCCTCTACTGCTTTTACCATGACATTGTGGAGAAGCGGGAGCAGGCCTCTTACGGCCTGATGACAGAGGACACCCTGGCTGCGGTGCTGGAAAAGGCCCTGGCCGCCGCCAACCACAGCTGCACCATTGCCTTTCAAGGGGGCGAGCCCACCTTGGCGGGGCTGGATTTTTTCCGCAAGGCGGTGGAGCTGCAGCGGCGGCTCAACGTGAACCGGGTGCAGGTGTACAACTCCATCCAGACAAACGGGCTGCTGCTGGACAGCCAGTGGGCGGCGTTCTTCCAGGAGAACCATTTTCTGGTGGGGCTCTCTTTGGACGGGATGAAGGACACCCACGACCTCTACCGCCTGGACGCCCAGGGCCAGGGGACGTTCAACCGGGCGGCGCGCGTCCTTCAGCTGCTGGAAAGCCACGGGGTTGCGTACAATATTTTAACGGTGGTCAACAGGGCCACCGCCCAGCATGTGGAAAAGATATACCGCTTTTACCAGCGCAACCGCTGGGGGTATCTGCAATTTATTCCTTGCTTGGACCCCTTGGGCGAGGAGCCGGGAAGCCAGGCCTACTCCCTGACGCCGGAGGCTTACGGGGATTTTTTGTGCAGGCTGTTTGACCTGTGGTACCGGGACGCCAAGGTGGGGCGGGCGCCGTCCATCCGGCAGTTTGAGAACTATGTGGAGATGCTGCTGGGCTATCCGCCGGAGGCCTGCGGCATGGCAGGCGTCTGCGGGATGCAGCACGTGGTGGAGGCGGACGGCTCGGTGTACCCCTGCGACTTTTACGTGCTGGACGGCTACTGCCTGGGCAACCTGCGGGAGGACAGCCTGGAGGAGGTAAACCAGCGGCGGAAAACGCTGGGCTTTGTGGAGCAGTCCCGGGCGGTGGACCCGGCTTGTAAGGCCTGCGGGTACTTCCCCCTGTGCCGGGGAGGCTGCCGCCGCTACCGTCCCGCGGGAGAGGGCGGCTCCCTGGGGCGCAACTGCCTGTGTGAGGGGTATAGGAAGTTCTTCGGCCACGCTCTGCCCCGGCTGCGGGAGTTGGCGGGAATGGCGGCGGGGAAGTTAGGAACCCATTCTTAGCTGCCTGAAACACACAGACAAGATAAAACCCGGTGCTATGTCAAAGCACAATGCATGGCAGGACAGTCTTGACAAGGATTGCCGTGCCATACATTTTGCTTTCAGCTTGGGTTGCCGTAAACAAATCGGAAATAGGATTGCGTGTGCGTTTTCCGGCAATGGCGCGGCTTGTTTTCCCTATCGGCCTACTGTTGCTCTTTCCCTCTCCCCTGCCTCCGCATACGGCGGGCCCAGAGAAAAACCATCCCCTACGCTGCAACATGCCGCGCAGAGGATGGTTTTTGAAAGGAAAGAATCCAACTGTGTGAAAAGCGCTGTTCGCTGGTGAAAGCCTTAGCCCTTCACCGCGCCGGCCATCATGCCTTTGACCAGCTTATCCTGGAACACGATGAACAGGATGAGCATAGGCAGCACAGACAGCACCAGCACGGTTAAAATCAGGGGGATATCCAAGGAGTGCTCGCCCTTGAACTGGCCCAGGGCCAGGGGCAGCGTCTTGTTGGAGGGAGTTTGCAGCAGTGTGTTGGCAAAGGCGAACTCGTTCCACATGGACACGCCGTTGTAGATGGCCAAAGTGGACAGGCCAGACTTGGACAAGGGCAAAATGATGGAGAAGAAGCTGCGGTACTTGTTGCAGCCGTCTATTTCGGCGGACTCCTCAATCTCCTTAGGGATGGTGGACATAAAGGCCGTTTGGATAAACACCGACATGGGCAAGGCGAAAGTCACATAGGGGCCTATCAGGGACCAGAGGGTGTCGTACAGGCCCATGTTGGTGGTCATCTTGAAAATGGGAATCAAGGTGACGTGCATGGGGATGGCCATCATGGCTACCACGCCGGCGTAGATGAGGTTGCGGAAACGGAACTTCATCCGGGAGAGCGGGTAGGCCGCGAAGGCGGAAATCATCAGCATCAGCACCAGCGAGATGGCCACCACAATCACGCTGCGGAAGAAATAGCCAAAGAAGCCATTGGCCACCACGTTGGAGTAGTTCTCAAAATACCAGGGGTCCGGCAGGTGGAACACACCCTGGGAGAGCATGTCAAACTGCTTGCGGAAAGAGTTCAAAATCATGAACAGGAAGGGGACCAGGGCTATTACCAGCCACACAATAGCAAAGAAAAACGCGATGCCCCATGCCAGCTTGCTCTTGGCCTGACTCTTCCGGTACTCGGCTTGCTGATTTTTCGTTGCCATACTCAATAGTCCTCCTTTACGACAAATACTTTCTGGAACAGCAGGGCGATGGCGGTAATCAAGATGAACATGCCCGCCGCCACGCAGGAGCCGTAGCCCATGTTAAACTGCTGGAAGGACAGCTTGTACATATAGGTGGCCATCAGCTCGGTGCCGCCAGAGGGGCCGCCGCCGGTGAGGTTCCAAATCAGGTCAAAGTACTTCAGGGAGCCAATGAGGGACATGGTGCAGGCGGTTTTGAAAATGGGCATCAACAGGGGGATGGCGATTTTGAACAAGTACTGCCTGCGGTTGGCGCCGTCGATGATGGCCGCCTCGTAAATGGAGGTATCGATATTGCTGTACCCCGCGATGAAGTAGACCATGTAGAAGGGCGTAAACTGCCAGGCCATCACGCCGATGACGGTGTACAGCGCCTGAGGGTTGCGTCCCAGCAGGTCCACGGTGACATTCTTTCCGGCGATTAGCGAGGCCAGCTCGGAGAAGATGCCGCCGTTGGTGGCCAAGGCATACGTGAACAGGAACGCGATGGCCACGGAACTCATCAGGTAGGGGAAGAACCACACAATCTTAAAGGCGTTGGCCTTCTTCCCCAGGGCGTCCAGGAAGGTGGCCAGCAGCAAACCGATGGGGATTTGCAGCAAAATGGAGAACACCATCACAATGACGTTGTGGCCAAAGGAAGTCCAAAATTCCCCGTCAACAAGGAGGTTCTGCCAGTTGGTAAAGCCGATGAAAACGCGGTCGGAAGAAATGCCGTTCCATTTGTACATGCTGATAACGAAGGTATCGATAATGGGATAAATCATGTAGACGATAATCAGCAGGATGGTCGGCAGCAGAAATACGGTGGCCGCAATGGCCGTGCTTCTGGCCCGGACCTTTGCCAGGCCGGTCTTTTCTTTCATACCCATCACCTTTCTTTTTCTGTTTGGAGGGGAAAAATATCTAGAAAAATCCCCGCAGGGGTATTTCTTCCTGCGGGGAAATTTCTAAAGCCGCTTTCTTTTTTCCTTACCGGCTGGCAAGGTATTCCTGCATGGCAGCGTCATGCTGTTCGCCAATCTCCTGGGGAGTGCTCTCCAGGCCAAACAGGGCATTCATGCAGTCCTTGTGCACCTCGGTAACAGAGGCGGGCAGGTACTGGTCATACCACAGCTGCACGTTGGAGGCGTTGAAGAAAACCTCGGCCACGGTAGTCATGTTGGGGTCATCCAGAGAATCCTCATACCCTTCAATGGAGGGGATAGTCAGGTTGTCAATCTTCTCCTGGTTCCAGGTATCATCGTTGAAGTACTGCGTAGCCAGCACATAGCAGGCGTCCAGCTTGGTCTGGTCCACAGAGCCGTCCTCGTTCCAGCAGTTGAAGGACCAGCCATTGCCGATAGCGGTGCCAACTTCCACATCCTGGGGCACGCCGTTGGTGGCAGCCTCGGCATCCTCGGGGAAGCGGAACGCGCCGATGTTGGTGGTGTACCACTCGGAGTTATCGGTGTTCATACTGGTGGCAACCCAAGAGCCGTGAAGCATCATGGCGCAGGTGTTGTCATACATCAAAGCCAGATCCTGGGAATCGTCGGGAGACAGGGAGTTGACGCCATCGGGGAAGTAGCCCTTTTCCACCCACTCCTGAATCTTTTCACCGGCATAGATGAAAGCATCGGAGGTGAAGGAGCCTTCCTGGGTGTAGGCGGCGTCGAACTCATCGTTGCCGGAGTGGCGGGCCACCAGGTACATGAAGTACATGGAGCCGGTCCAGCCGGGGCTGTTGGCCAGAGAGAAGGGCGTGTAGCCAGCTTCCAGCAGCTTGTCGCACACAGCTTCCAACTCGTCAATGGTTTCGGGGACTTCTACGCCAACCTCTTCAAAGATGGTCTTGTTGTAGAAGATATCGCAGCCGGAGAGGCCGTTGAAGGGGATGGCCAGAATCTTGTCCTCATAGGTGGACTGGGCAATGGAAGCCTCGATGAAGGCGGGATGGTCGTATGTATTGTACATCTCGGTGATGTCGTTGACAAAACCGGACTCGTAATACTCGGCCATGGGGCCGCCGCCCCAGTGCTGGTACATATCGGGGCATTGGCCGGAGCTCATAGCCACCACCAGCTGCTGCTTGTAGTTGTCATTCTGCTGGTTGACCAGTTCAATGGTGATGTTGGGATAATCCTCCATGAACCGGGCAATGGCGCCCTCGTACTGGCTCTTGCTGGGCTCTTCTGTAGCAGTGCCCCATACCAAGATGTTGAGAGGCTCTGTCGTCAGCTCGGGAAGGTTCTTCCCATCGGTCTGCTTGCCAGCAGTGTCACCTGTGGACGCTTCGCTTCCAGCTTCCGAGCTGGTATCGGCTGTAGAGGAATCGCCGCCGCCAGCGCTGGAGGAAGAGCTGCCGCTGCCACCGTTGGAGCACCCTGCAAAGATGCCTACGCACATGGACAGCACCAGGAACAGTGCTAAGAGTTTCCGCTTCATAAAATTTACCTCCTTCGGGTGTGTATATCCCGTAATCCCGGTTTTTCCGGGGAATGGGCTTTTGTTAAGAAAGGCAAACAAGCATGTCGCGAATCACTGTTGTAAAAGGAGAGGACAGCTATTCAAACTGTCCAGATGAATTTCCGTTGATTTTGGTTAAATGATAACGCTGCTCGCCTAATTTGTCAAGTATATTTTTTAAGTGTTTAATTTTTTTGTTCAAAATATCGGAACACTTCTTGATTTTAAGAACTTTGTTACTTTTTATAAAGGGAGACGGGGATAGGAAAAGCCGCCCCGGCTGGGACGGCTAGTTTTGGGTGGTTACCGCTTATCAAAGGATGGATTAAAGGCGTAGAAGTTCTTGGAATCCAGCTGGTCGGTGAGAATGCGCAGGCCTTCACCGAAGCGCTGGAAATGGACGATCTCCCGCTCCCGCAGGAACTTGATGGGATCCCGCACGTCGGGGTCGTCGGCGAAACGAAGGATGTTGTCGTAGGTCATCCTAGCTTTCTGTTCTGGTGCGATGCTGTAAGAACAACCTTTTTGCCCTACGGCAGGCAAAAACAGCTTTGGCCCTAAAAATTCCAGTGTATCTCGATGGGAACATCCCGTGTCCCTGGAATCCGCTTGCCCACCAGGATGTAGTCGATAAGCTCTTCTACAATGTCCCGGGTTAGATGGTCTAGGTTGGTATATTGCTCGATGATTTCCCGGCGGTTATCCCCTGCTGCAATTTTATCCTCCAACGCAGCCAGTTGTTTTTCCCCCTCAGCTATCACTCGCTCCAGACGGTCGCGTTCCGAGACAAAGTCCCTGGACATCTCCACATAATCGTTTTCGGAGAGAAGCCCTTTGACCTTATCCAGGTACAGTTCCCGGATGCCTTTGGAATACTCAGCGGCCTTTCTCTCGTAGGCGTGCAGGTCCGCAGTAAGACGTTTTTTCTGCCCTTTCAGGGTGTCGCAAAACTCTATTTTCTGCTCCAACTCGTCCCGATCGAGATATTCGGCGGCCAGTTTCTTAATCTCCGCGATGACCATTTTCTCCAGCCGGTCCACGGAGATGAAGGAGCCAATACACGCATCCTTGGCCACATGCCGGTTGGAACATTGCAAATAGTGCTGGCTCCCTCTCTGGGGGGAGGTTTTTGAGGAAAGCATGGTGTAACCGCAATTGGCACAACGGGCCTTCCGGGCAAACAGTCCAATATTGCCCGTGTCAAAGGGCTTCGCCCGCTGCGCTATGAGCGCTTGCACCTTGTTCCACAAATCCCGGTCGATGATGGGTTCATGGGTGTTCTCCACGGTATACCACTCGCTTTTCGGCCGGGGTTTGCACTGTTTGGTCTTGTAGGAAACACTTCCCGTTTTGCCCTGGATCATATTGCCGATATAAACTTCATTTACCAGCATGTTCGAGATAGCGAAATACTTCCACAGGGTGCTATTCTTTCGTTTTGGCTGCTGATACCGCAGCCCTTGACGCCGTTTGTACTCTGTTGGATTGGGTACTCCCCTATCGTTGAGCATTCTGGCAATGGAGGTTTTGCCATGCCCTTGGGAAAACAGCGTAAAGACTTCCCGAACCACAGCAGCGGCTTCCTCATCAATGATGAGATGGCCTTTCTGCTCCGGGTCCTTCTTATATCCGTAAGGGGCGAAGGCCCCAATATGGAAGCCATTGACCCGCCGGTTCGTAAGGACGCTGCGAATATTCTCGGACATGTCCTCCAGATACCACTCGTTTACAAGCCCGTTGATTTGGCGGGACTTTTTGTTTCCCTTGTTGGCTGTATCCGCGTTATCTACAATACTGATGAACCGGATGCCCCAGATGGGAAACAAACCGTGGATGTACTTCTCCACAAGTTCCAGCTCGCGGGTGAACCGGGACTGGGTCTTACAGAGGACGATGTCAAACCTGTGCAGTTCCGCGTCTTTCAGCAGCCGGTTAAATTCCGGGCGGCGCCGGTCGGAACCGGTGTAGTCATCGTCGCTGTAAACATTGTAGAGTTCCCACCCCTGTTCCATGGCGTACTGCAGCAACATGGTCTTCTGGTTCTGGATGCTGTTGCTATCATCGGTCTCCAGCTTTTTGTCCCTGTCCTCCTCGGACAGGCGGCAGTAAATCGCTACTTTCATGTTCATATCCCCTTAGAGATAGGAACAAGCTGTTTCTTGTTTATTATACCACACAAGAAGCAGGATGTCATTGTATTTTTCCATATTGGAGCTGTTTGTTTTTTTCAATCCGGTTAATCATTTCGATCCACTTTCTGGTGAAAGCAGCTTTTGAGGTTGTGGCATCCCCGTTTTTGAACACATTTGTGCAAATCGCCGGATGCGAACTGACATGTTCCATTGAAATCCTCCTCTCGCATTTTGGAGACGCGTGAACGTATATGTTTTCTCGCAAGTCCCCTATTCCCATCCTATTCGCCTCCTTTCCAAGAAGTTCCACGTTGTGCTGCCTATGGAAACTAGGTGGATCCACCTGCTATGAACCGTCCAAAAGGCTTTGGGAACGCAGTTGAGTCCGTCTGCCTGTAGCTACCAGGCCATAGAGAGTTTCTCTCTCCCCGCATGCTGATGCCGGGCCGCCCGATGCTGTGAAGCGTCCAAGGCGGAAGTACCATTGTGGCCGACTGGGTCATCGCGTCCCGTGGGCGCTACCCACGATTTGTTCGCCTTCTCCAAGGCGCCGCTCTCCAGCCGGGGATGTGACGGGCTGTTATGTGGTTTTCAAGGTGCTTGAAGTAGGATGCCTTCATACTATAAGAACGGTAAAATTTCGCGATTTCTATCACCTTCTCAAAAAATTTTAAAAAAAGCCATTGCCAGAAAAAATCCTGACAATGGCTTTTAGGACGCAGTCCCCCGAAATGCGACAAAGTGCCAGAAAGCTAGGCTCTCTGACACTTTGAAACAGGTCACTTTCGTCACGCAACGCAACGGGGATACTTCTTAGCTAGAGTATATCACATCCTCTCCTGGTCAGCAAGGCGCCATTCCGTTTAGTCCATAAATTTTGCGAATTTGGGGATCGCTGTCACAAGATGCAGGAAAATCTCCTGCCGAAAATCCTCATCCAGCTTCCCGTTTACCACGCTGGCGTGGTCTATCATCGGCTTGTACAGGATGAAAATCTGCTCCATGGCAACCTTATCTCCCCGCACGGCCTTTTCCAACACTTCACGAAATTCTCGATCCTTCATTTTGCACCTCCCAGCCGTTTCCGCAACAGCTTTACCGCCCTCGATTTCCGAACATAGACTTGCTCCACAGGACAGTGAAGCAAGTCCGCGACTTCCCTCGGTGAGAATTCCCGCACCAGCAATAAAAACAAGACCTCCTGATATGTTCTTGGAAGGGACTGGTAAGCCTCCGCCAAAGCATCCCATTGAAAATCAAATCCCTGAGCCGCAGTCTTTTCGGAAAAATGGTCCGTTCGGCTTTGCCATAGGGCTTCCAGGGAGACTGGCCTGTGTTCAAACTCTCGGAAATAGTCGGTCTTGAAATTCTTGATGGTTTCCTGGAGAAACCGTGTGAACCTCCCACGCAGGGGATCTCTTCCCGTAGTATCCATAAATCATGCCTCCTGGCCATGCCATCCCGGCAGACGGGACGACATGCCAAGATGGCATGAAAATTGTGGGGTTTCTTCTTGCGGGGCGGGCCCCATTAGACACCCATGGGAACCACCCCCTCTCCAGGGGCAGACAAAAGGGGCGCAAAATGCTAAAGCACTTCGCGCCCCTTTTGAATTCTTCTGTTTTACTGTGTCTAGCTTGTTTTCACCGCGCTGAGAAGACGAAAAAACCTTGCCCTTCACTCTGCGTCTATCGTCACAGGACGAAAAGACTTCTCTTCCACACTGCCACCTTCTCACCGTGTACAACAAGCTAGTTTCACACACACATCATAACATAATGGAATCTTTGTATCAACAATATTCTGTATGGTTCTATCGTGTAGTTATCCTAGCTTTGAAAAAGCTCCAAGTTCTCCAGCATCTGGGAGATGTCCGAATCGAGCTCTTCCTCCACGGCGGGATCGGCTTCCTGACTGGAGACCGGCAATGAGGCCAGCTTCTCCTCCACCAGCCGCCGCACCAGTTCTTCCAGTTTCTCACGGGTCAGAGCAGATTGCTGCTCAATCTTAATGCGCACCTCCGGGGTTTCCCACTGGGGATGCCGGTCGAGATATTCCCCCAAGGCAGCCACCACCAGGTGGCTCTTCCGTTTGCCCAAGCGCTCCAGCACTTCCCCCACACGGATACGTTCCTCCGAATCCGACGGAAACTGCAGGTTGAACCGGTAGACCCCATCCCTCTTCATGACCGCAGCTGGTGGGCCGCCAGCATCTCATACCCGATGGCGTTGGCTTTGGGGTCCTCCACAAAGTCTGCCTTGGCCACCATGGGGGACCCTTCCAGCAAGGGCCGGAACAGGCTGCTACCTCCGCCGATGAAAATGGCAGGATTTGTGCGCAAGTCCACTCCCAGCTCCCGCAGCTGGTCCAGGATGTCCTTGGCGTGAGTCTTCGCCGCCTCCTGGATGGTCTGCTTGACCTCCTGGGGAAGGATGGTCTCCCGCTCCAGCAGCACATCGCTGATGAGCTCATCATCCACCATCCTATCATACTGGGCGTTGATTTTTCCGATGATTTCATTATCCATGGTGATGACGCCGCTCTCCAGGCTGCGGCAGAACTGCAAGTCCGGCTTTCCATTGCGGAGAAGCAGCACATCGGTGGTAAAGCCGCCTATGTCCACAATAAACACCCGGGACGTCTTCAGCAGCTGCCCGCTCTGGGGAATCACCGCGGCGTAAGCCTGGGGGTAGACCAGCACCCGCCGGATGTCCAGGTGGACAGGCTGGTCTTTGTAGGTGAACTTCACCACACCCCGGCGGAAGTACTGGGCAAACTTGTCCCGGAGCATGCCATAGTGCTCGGGAGGCAGACCTACGGCCAGGTCGATTTGCTCGCAGGAAAACAGGGAGCCCCGGCGCTCCAATTCCCTGCCGATAGCGAACAGGGTGAGGACAAAGAATCGGCTGTCCCGAGTCTTGTCCCGCATGTAAGGCAGGCGCTTTCCAGACAGAGTCCAGTAGCTGCTCCCGTATTCCACCACCTCTTCCGCCAAAGGCGGCTGTACCTTGTGCTCCGAAATGCCGGAGAGAAAAGCTGTATGGGGCGTCTTGATGGCGTAGTTTCCGTGGTCGATAGCGATTAACATAATCAATTCCTCCAACTTAATACTTTGTCTGTATTACACTGGTACTGTGCGCGTTTTACAACCAAAAACGCATCCTTGCGAAAAAAGAAGAGACGGATCGCTCCGCCTCTTCCCCTTTCACTTTGGGCCGCACAGGCGGCCCCAGCAGCAAGTAGATTTTAAGACCAGTGTGGGTGGAAGAAACACCCCAATACAATGGGCGCCTTCATCATTTTCCTTTTTACTTATCTCGATAATGAGAACCACACTGAACAATCTTAATAACATCGTTTTCTATCGGTAGACGATACGGTTTGCCTCGTCAATTCTACGGCTCCAATACGCAAAAAGGTCGCCGCTCAGTCGTTCCGGCTTGCCGATGCCTTCGTATCCATTGCGGTCGATGTCCCTGAGCAGTTGAAGAATTCGCCGGAGAGTCTTTCGATCTTGTCTCATCCAGTACTCGAAATCCTCCCATGCCGCATCTGTCCACGCTTTAATCATCCAAGTTCACCTCATGGACAGTGCCGCCAGTGGACTCCATTTGCGCGATGGATCTTCTAAGTCTAGCCAAGTTCTCTTCTGAGTAAAAAGGATCCACAGATACCTCAAAAGGAAGTCTTTTCTCGCGAGTCATCTTCTTGGCGAGCATGGTAATGGCTGTTGTCATAGACAACCCAAGCTCGTTACACACTTTATCAAAGTCGCTTTTTAGGGAATCATCCATTCGAACGCTTAAAGTTGTTTGTGCCATGATACACACTCTCCTTTCATCCTTATTATAGTGCAACGTTATAACATTGTCAATACATTGTTCTTAAAAATGTGAAAAGGCGGATTCCTCCGCCTCTTCTCCGTTCACTTTGGGCCGCACAGGCAGCCCCAGATGTAGTCGGCCAAGCCCCTCATACTGTGGGGCTCAGGGATAGGTCTTCCTATCTTCAGTTTACCGTTTTTTTCATAGCGCCCAGTTTTCCAGTTGCAAATCCGGCACCCGTTCAAATTCCCGGACATTGTTTGTCACAAGGGTGAGACCCTCTGCCAAGGCGTGCCCGGCAATCAACATATCCAAGGGGCCAATGGGCGTTCCCTTGTTTTGCAGGTACGTCCGCAGTGCACCATACTCAGACGCGGCAGCCGCCCCAAAGGGCAGGATGCTCAGCGGGGCCAAAAAACGTAGGAGAGCCTGCTCGTTCTTTGCGAGGTTGGAGCTATGCTTCATGCCAAACTCCAATTCTGCCAGCGTGATAGAGGAAATGCAAAGCCCTCCGTCCAGCTCCTCTCGGAACCGCCGCAGTACCTTTTCCGGTTTGTTCTTCATCACATAGATGCAGATGTTGGTATCCAGCATATACGTCATAGGCTATCCCGCTCCTCCTGCCCCCCCTGGTCGCGGCCGTTTTCAAAAATATCCTCGGTAAAGCTGTTTACACCGTCCATAAAGGTATTCCACAGAGACTCCTTGGGAACCAGCAGGACAGCGTCACCCAAGCGCTGGATGACCACCTCGTCCGCATTGAAGCGGTACTTTTGGGGCAGGCGCACAGCCTGGCTCCTTCCGTTTTCAAAGATTTTTGCGGTATCCATGATGACCACCTCCTATTATGATATATACCACGATATATATTCTGTGTCAAGAAGTTTTCGGCAATTCATTTTATTTCCATAAAATAGTGCAAAGAAGAGACGAATCGCTCCGCCTCTTCCCGTTCACTTTGGGCCGCACAGGCAGCCCCAGATGTAGTCATCCAGGCCCTTGTACCGGGGGTCCCACAGGTAGGTCCCGTAGGAAATCCCACACTGGTCCAGCAGGTGCGCCAGGTTCTCCTGCCCTGCCCGCACATGGGGATTGATGAGATAGTCCATATCAAAGGCAGTCATGACTTTCTCCATTCCCGCGGCTTGCAGCTTCTCCAGGGCAGGTTTCAGCTGGGACAGGGAGTTGACCCCTGCCACTGCCAGGACAGTCTGGCCTGTCAGGAAGTGGATCACGTCGGCTTTCATAGGGCCTTCGGTCAGGAGCACCAGGGGCCTGGGTTCCCCTGCAAGATGGACCCAGGTCTTGGCGCCGCAGCCCTCCTCCAATCCATTGCTGGATAACCAGCGGAACTTCCGTTTCTCCACATTGTCCAGGCGGACTTGCAGGCCTTGGATCTGGCCCTGGACATCCCGCACCGGGATGAGGATGCCCCGGCCGGGAATTTTCAGCGTCCACTGGCTCTGGTTTTTGCAAAAACCAGGAACACCGGCTAAGTACAGGCCCTTCTCCCGCAGGCGCTTTGCCAGGGAGGAAAATCCCAGCACCGGGGTGGTCTTATACCCCAGCCGGTGGATTTCCTCCGGGCTCAGGCCCCGAGACAGGAGATTTTCCCGGTGGTCGGAGGCCAGGGTCAGGCTTTGCAGCAACGCTGTGTAGGTGGCGTGGCGTTCCTCCACGCCGGTGAGGGGGTTTTCCTCCACCGCCGGCAACCGAGCCTGCTGAGGGCGGAAAATTTTCCCTTTCCGGTCCAGGAGCTCCTCCAAGGCCTTTTCCCGGGGGATTTTGGCGTAAAAAGCGTACAGATCCAGCACGCCGCCGGAAAACCCGCACCGGGGACACCGGAACACATCCTTGCGCAGGTTGATGTTCAGGTGCCTGCCCTTGGGCTTGTCATCACAGCAGGGGCAGGGGAGGTTGAAGCTGTTCTTCCCGGCGGGAGGGGTGGGCAATCCCAGCAGGGGGATGACGTCCACCATGTGAAAAAGCTCCATGTTACCTCCTTTCCGGGGCTGTCCCCAAGGTCAAGACGCTGTCTGTTCCAGGGCATAATCACAGAGCAATTTGGCCGCTTCTGAAATTTGGGAGTTTCCCGTGAACTTAGTGGCCACCCAGGAGATGGCTCTTGGATCCAGGGTGAGCACGTCCCCCAAGGTTTTTCCCTTGTACTTGGCGATGGGACAGGGTGTGTTCATGGCCTGGCGCAGCTGCTCCTCCGGGCTGGGTTCTTCCGCCTTGTAGGCCGGTTCCGCCGGCTGGGAAGAAGGTTTTTCGGAAGGCATCTCTTCCGGGGCGTTCGAAGAAAAATCCTCTCCCGCGGCGGCGAATTGTAGGCCAAACCCCGCGTTGCGCAGGGCCACCCCCACCGCCGCGGTCTGGGCCCATTCCCTGGGGGAAACCGAGGGATGGTCCGGGTCAGGCCCACGGGAGGCGGTGGCCTCCGCCAGGTAGCACTCCGGGCCGTCCTGATAGTTGGGATAGACCCGGGCCTTCGCCACAAAGCAGTCCTTAGCAGGCACCACTTCTACCGCGATGCGGCCCTCCGGGTACTTCAGCCGGAACCAGGCCATCTGGATCATCACAGGGAGGCGCTTGCGAACCTCCCCGGTGTTCATGTCCGTGTACTCCACCGCGAAGGCGGCGGGGTCAAATCCTTCCACCCGATTGATCTCGCAGAGCTTTTGGTATTGTTCTTCCTTGCTCATTTCTGCTTTGCCTCCTCTCCGATGGGGACGTAGGTGTTGCGCAGCTGGACCCAGGCCACCAAAACCTTGCCGACCATGGCGGAAATACTCTGCCGGTACTGCTCCGGGCTTTTCGCCTGGAAGCTGGAAAAGCGCTTCCTACAGTCTGCCACGATCTTGGCCAGGTTTTCCCCAGCGGCCTTGCGCCGGGCCCTGCCCTGCTCCTGGACGGGGATACCAAAGGCATGCTCCCTCCCGGCGCAGAACAGTACAGCGTCCACCATCTGGTAGTGGCCGACCAATTCCCGGGTGTCCGTGGTGACTGGGGCTGTCTTACACAGCAGTTGGCAAGTTTCCAGCACCTGGATGCGGTACAGCAGCTCCTGGTAGACCATCGTGTCCCCCAGGGTCATTTTCCCCGCCTGGAGCAGGGGTGCGAAGCTCAGCTTCCGGTTGCGATATTCATCAAGATACGTTGCCATGTTGGTTCTCCTCTCGCAGTTGTTCCAGCCGGTCTAAAATTCTCCGGGCCAGCTGGGTGTTCCGATGTTCTGTGTCTGTCCGGCGGATGGCCATGCACAGGGCCTTCCGCTCCCCCACCAAAATCACCCGCTTTTTCGCCCGGGTGATGGCGGTGTAGAGCAGGGGCCGGTTGAGCATGACGGCGTGGGCGTTTTGGACGCTGACGATCACCGCGTCGTACTCGGAGCCCTGGCTCTTATGGATGGTGGTGGCATAGGCCAGGTCCAGCAGCTCCAGCTTGGAGCTGTCGTACTCCATGGTCCTGCCGTCCCCAAAATCCACCGTCACCAGGAAGTCGCTGTCCTCCCGGGTGATGGCCGTGATGGTTCCCGTGTCGCCGTTGCTCACGTCTTCCACGTTGCGGGTCTGCATGACCTTGTCCCCCAGGCGGAACAGCCGTTTCCCATGGGAAACCTCCGGCTTGTCCGTGGACTTGGGGTTGACCCATTCCCGCAGCTTGGGATTTAAGGCGTTCACCCCGGTCTCCGTTTTTTTCCGGAACGGGGACAGCAGCGCCACATTGTCCACCCCGAAGCGCCCCACCTCTCGCAGGTAGAGCTCCTCGATCAGGCCGGCGGAGCACTCCAAATCCGCGCTTTCGATGAACTCAAAATCCGGGCCGTACTCCAAATGGAGGTTGCCCGCCCGAATCAGGGCGGCGTTGATGGCAATGGGGCTCCCCGCGTTTTGGCGGTAGATTTTGGTCAGGCGCACCACGGGAATCTGGCCGCAGGCCAGCAGTTCCCGCAGGACCGCCCCCGGCCCCACGCTGGGCAGCTGGTCGGCGTCCCCCACCAGCACCACCTGGCACCCCCGCTTTAGGGAGCGGAACAGGTTTTCCGCCAGGTAGATATCCAACATGGACGCCTCGTCCACCAGGACCAAGTCCGCGTCCAGGGGTTCCGGCTCGGAATAGACGCCGTCCTCCCCTGCCATCAGCTTTAAGGCCCTGTGGATGGTGGCGGCTTCCACGCCGGTGGATTCCTCCATCCGCCGGGCGGCCCGCCCTGTGGGGGCGCAGCACTGTACGGTGTTGTTGGGGCAGAGCTTTTTATACAGGGCCAGCAAAGCCTTTTGGGTCAAGGTTTTGCCTGTGCCGGGGCCGCCGGTGAGGATGGTCACCGGGCTGCGGATGGCGGTGAGCACCGCCTTTCGCTGCTGGTCGTTGAGGACCATCCCCAGCTCTTTCTCCACAGCGGAGAGCTTTTGGGGAAGTGTCTCCTCCACCGGCATAGCGCCCCTTTGGAGCAGGGCGGCGATCCACTGGGCCAATTTCATCTCGGCCCGGGCGGTGGGCCACCGGTACACCCACTGGTGGTAGGTGACCAGTTTGTTCTCCTCCACCAGCCTCCCCGCCCGCACAGCGGCCATGGTCTCTGTCAGGCCCTCGGTGCGCAGCAGCTTTAGGGACTGGCGAAGGAAATCGTGCTTTTCCAAACACAGGTGGCCCCGCTGCTCCGCCTCCTGCAAGGTGTGGAGCAGGGCGGCGTCCATCCGTTCCGGGGAGCGGGGGTCTAAACCCAGGCTCCGGGCAATCTGGTCGGCGGTGAGAAAGCCGATGCCCGCCGCCTCACACAGCCGGTAGGGATGGCGCCGCAGGATGTCCATGGTCTCCTTGCCAAAGGCTTGGTAGACCTTCACCGCCCGGTTGGGCGTGACCCCGTGGGGGACCAGAAAGGCCACCACGTCCTGGGCGCCCCGGTTGGCCAGGTAGGACTCCTGAATCTTTTTCAGCTTTCCCTCACTGATGCCGGGGATAGACAGCAGCCGTTCCGGTTCCTCGTCCAAAATGCGGAGAGTGTCCATGCCAAAGGCTTGAAAAATCTTCTCCGCCGTCTTGGAGCCAATGCCCTTGATCTGCCCGGAGGATAGGTACCCCACGATGCCCTCCTTGGTGGGGGTGATGATTTCCTCGTAGCCTTCCACCTCGAATTGGACGCCGTACTTGGTGTCCCTGGCCCAACGGCCTTTCAGTTCATAGGAGAGGTTTTCCCCTGTGGGGAGGAAAAAGCCCACTGCTTTCACCTCTGTCACGGGGCGCCCGGCGGCGTCCCGGAGCTTCTCACAGGGCTGATACAGGGCAATGCGGTAACCGCTGTCCTCCGGCGGCGGGACTTTTGGATAGATGAGCCTTTTAAACGTACAGAGCAAGGCGTTCTCCTTTCTCCGGCTCAGGCCGGCTCGATACGGACCTTGACCTTTCTGCTCTCGGAAACCTTCAGCACATCGCTGTACACGGAAGGGTACTTTTCCTTAAGCGCATTGGAATCAGGCCGTTTTGTGGTTCTGGTGACAAAGTCGATGAGGAGCTTGTCCTTTGTGGTGGTCAGCACCCCGTGTTCGTGCTCCTTCATGACCTCGGCAATCCGCACACTGTGCGCTTCCATCTCCTTTTCATAGGTTTTGATTTCCTGGTTGCAGGCGGCGATTTTCTCCTGGAGCAGCGCGATCTGCCGCAGGGAGCGCTCGTATTTCGGCGAGAACTCCACCGTGGGCAGCCCCGGCAGGCTGGCGCCGTAAATGCGGGCCAGGGACTCCAAAGCCAGCTTGGGCTTTACGTCCTCCATGGTGGGAGGCTTGTCGTGCTCCAGGCTCCAGACCCACTGCTCCAGGCGCTCAAAAATCATGTCCTCTTTCGCCTTATCCCGGATGATTTCCGGCATGGCCAGGTCCGTTTCCGGGTTGTTGCCCCAAATACAGGAAAAGGCGCCGTACTCCACATCCAGCACTGCCAGGTAAAACCGCAGCTGCAACTCGTAATAGAGGGGAATGGCATCGTCTGCCCAGTCCTCCGCTTTGTGGTAGGTGCAGCTTTTGCACTCCAGGATTCCCGGCTCCCCATCTTCCTGGCGGGTGTACCGCCGGTCAATGTTGGCCAAGGCATAGGGGTGGTCGGCATGCTGGTACAGGTTGGTGTCATCTGTGACCAGGTTTCCCGTCTTTTTCTCAAACCAGTGGGCGGCGATGGGCTCCAACAGGTGGCCCATCTCCAGCTGATCCTCGTTGCTTTTGACAGGGACTTTCATCCGTCCTTTCTTGATGAGCCACAGCTCCAAGGGTGTGGTCCAAGGGGAAAGGCCGAAGATGGCAGCCACATCGCTGCCTCCCACGGTGTAGGGGATGTCCCCTTTCGGGCCGTGGGCCCGGCACTCCAGCCAGCGGTCGTTGGCCATAACGGCGCAGTCACAGAGGATGATGGGTTTTGCCATCAGTACTCCACCCCCTTTGCCAGGTCGTAGTCCTCCCACCGGAAAGTGAGGGCACGGGCCATGGACTCGGCAACTGCCAACAGCTTGCTCTCCGGGGCGTGGTCACAGCTTAAGAAGAAAGGAATCTCCTGCATGGCCAGAAACACGTCGTGGGCCGTGGCAGGGCCGCCTCCATAGGTCACCTCAAACTGGTGGATGGCCTCCAGCGCTGCCTTTTTGGGCAGGTTCAGTTTTTTGCACACCCGAGTCATGGCGTTGACCGGATAGTCCAGGTAGACATTCAGCAGCTTTTGCAGCTTTTCAACGGAATCTTGGAACTGGGCAAAAAGCTGGTCCAGGGACTTGTCAAAATCCTCCACCTTGGCCCAGCACCGGTGGTCCACAGCCACGCAGCTGCCGATGTGGATGGGAGTTTTCCCTCCCTCCAAAAGGGCGATCACTTTGGCGGAGGACACGCCGATGTCCGACGTGAGGAACTGGACCGCGGGAGTCAGCCGGCTTTCCACACCGGTTTTGCCCCGAGCTGCCAGCTCCTGCTGATAGGTTCTCAGAAGCTCCTCTTTCTGACCGGGCAAGGTCCAGATGGCGCTGGTTAAGGTGTGGTCCCAGTAGCCTGTTTCAAACTGGTTGCCAGGGAAACGGCTGTCCAGCTTTGCCTGGAGCACTTCCAGCAGCTCATCCGCGGGAAGCACCGCGTAATCCGCAGGCTCCCCCGAGTGAGCGGCGGCCACCTTTTCGTCCCGAATGAGGACCAGGGCGTCCGAAGTGAACACGTGCAGGCAATCGTTGAGGGTGCGGGCAAGCTTGGGGCGGCTGAGCTTCGGCAGCACGGAACCCCGCAGCTTGGCCCGGTCCAGCAGGCTTTTGTAGGCGGTGTCCCGCATGGGGTAGAGGTTCCCCTCCACCCGCATGGCCAGGCCCAGGCCTCGGACGGTGTCCCGCACAGCCTCCTGGCTGGTGCCTGGGGCAAAGGCAGGAAGATCTTCCGCCAAAGGGGATTTGCTGTCCAGGGGTTCGATGGTCAGGTCCCGGACACAGCAGCGGCGCCACTGGCTTTCCTGGCTCAGCCGCTGGTGGTAGGTCTGCATCTCCCCGAAAGAGGAGAACACGGTGGAATAGTTGTCTTGGCAGGTTTGCATACTGCGCTCCTTTCTGCGGTTTCCCGCAATGAAAAAAGCCGGCCTCCCGAGGGAAACCAGCTTGTGCCTGTCAGAATTTGGCTGGAAAACAAAAAGTGCCACCTGCCCACAGGGCAAATGACACTTTGTTACGAGATACTGTGTTCAGCTTCCACCAAACTCCGGAACTTACAGGGTTATTATAGCAGGCTTCCAGAGTGGAGTCAAGGAATCCGGAAATATATGCTTCTCCATCTGTTATGAATCAGAGGAAACAACATACCGGAACCTTCAAACAGATTCCCGGCCCTTGCCATGCCACGAGAAAAGGCGCAGAGGTCAATCCTCCACGCCTTCACTTTCAAGAAACTGTGCCACAGTCATGCACTTTGGATGCTCCATAGCCAGGCTAAGAAAATCTTTGTCGCCTGTAAGAATAACATCCACATCCGACACAATGGCCCCGTTTAAGATCGGCTGGTCTTTTGCATCGCGTATCAGCTTTTCCGCATGGTCTACCGCAGGAATTAACTCATAGGACATCTCGGCCAACAGCACTTCGGCATCCGGGAGATACTGATGATTTCGTGATTATCTGCGATGTAGAGCAAAGCCCGCGCAGGTTTGGAACGGGGAAAAACCAATGCGGAAAACAGGACGTTTGTATCTACCAATATCCGCATGTTACCGTTCCTTTCCGTGCCGCACTTCATCTACAAGCGCCTGAATATCATCCTCGCTGGATACCCCCATCGCTTCAGCGGCTCCGGCAAAGGCTGCCTGCGCTTTTCGGATGGCCGCAGCGGAGGCGTTGCTGACAACAATCTCTCCATTTTGATTCTGGAAGAACAGGATTTTATCGCCGGATTTTAGGCCAAGCTGCCGCCTGATTTCCACCGGCACAGTGATTTGACCGTTTGCAGAGATTTTCGCCAAATTCATGAAGCTCACCCTTTCTATTCTTTAGAACTCAAGTTTTCCTTATCTCTGTTTCTATTATATCCCATGCGCCGGGGAAAGTAAACTCTTTCAGACCAAAAATGCAACCTCGCAAGTGAAGAAAGCCGTAGAATTTTTCTCATGATCTCCCGCAATGAAAAAAGCCGGCCTCCCAAGGGAAACCGGCTTGTGCCTATGGAATTTGGCTGGAAAACAAAAAAGTGCCACCTGCCCAAAGGGCAAATGACACTTTGTTACGAGATACTGTGTTCAGCTTCCGCCAAACTCCGAAATGGTGTGGTATAAAAAAAGTTGACAGCTTATTTTCAAGGATTTCATAATAAAAGCAAGAGAATAAGGAGGTATTCAAAGTGGCGCGTAAATATGAGCCCGCAAGACCCGCTCTTTCTCTGGCCGGGCCAGTTTGGTAATGAACTTTTCAGCAGGGCGATCAATCAGGATGGTGTACTTCACAGCTCCACGCCCTCCCGCTTGCAAAGCTCTTCCAGGGAGATCGTCTGGTGCTTGTCGGGGTCGGGGTCGTTCAAATAGTCCTGGTACAGCTGTTCGCAATAGGCGTTGTCGGCTTCTTCATCGGCGGTAAGCCCTTGCAGGTAGGCCAGCACATAGCCCATTTTGTACTCGGGTACGCTGTCCAGCAGGGCGTTAATCATTTCACGGGTGCTCATGGTGTCAGCTCCTCGGTACTGGTATATTCTACCATTTCTTTGGCTGAAAGAATGTTTTCATCTTCGAGATACCAGCTTGTTTTTTCATGTTGACAAAATAGGATTTCGGAAGAGTCTCTCTCAGAAGCTGTCCAGGTCCTGCTCAGAATACACAGTGGTGAGAATCTTATAGGCCATGTTTCTCCCTCAATTTCTGGAGAGATTTCCGGGCGTCCATCACTCTGCCAGCGCGGAATTCATCTGAACACTGGGCAAGCTTTGCTTCTACATCCAGCAGCATTATCTTTGCCTCATAGGCCTCCATGCTCATGAGAAGCATGTCGCCATCACCGTTCTTGGTGAAAAAGATGGGCTCCTTGGACTCCTTACACATCTGGGTGATCTGGGTAGTGTTTTCCAAATGCCGAATGGAGAAAATCCGCAGCACGATAGCAGCTCCTTCCGTGCCTTAATTGCAGGATTATTATACCACGCAGCTCTGTGCAAAGCAATGATAGAAGCGCAGGCAGAGACACTATTGATATGCCAATCCACCGCCAGATCTTTCGGTGACAGATGTAAGAAAAAGGAGGCCCCATTCTTAAGCGCAGAGTTCACTAACTAAAGGCACATAAAGCAGTTTTGTAAGGGCCTGTATTACGGGTTCACTTCAATCTCCGCAAACACCACATCGATTACTTTTCGCAGCAGGTCTTCTGGCAACCGCTCCACCACACGGTGGGGACGAGCGTTTAAGTCGAGAGCCTTGATATGCTCGCACATAATCACACCGGTTGTCTGCGTCCGGCTATCCAATGGAATGTGCAGCGGAAATCTATTACTGGTATTGGTGATAGGGCACACAATGGTCATAGAAGTCTTTTCATTAAAAAAATCGTTGCTTATGACCAGTGCCGGCCGGTAGCCAGCCTGTTCATGACCGGCTTGGGGATTGAAATTGACTTTTACGATATCGCCTTGTTTTACCATACTTCTTTCCCCGCTGGTTCGCCCCAGTCCACCTCTTCCGGGGTGTATTCCCCGTTAAATCCATCAAACAGTTCTTGAATCGTTTTTCGCTTATCTTTCCTTTCCAAGATGAGCTTTTCCCCCTCCACGCGAAGGGACAAGCTATCGTCCCCACCCCAGTGAAGAGAATCCAAGACCGGTTTTGGAATGCGGATTCCCAGACTGTTTCCCCATTTTTGCAGGGTCGTATCCATCGTCATGACGCTCCTTTCACCCATCGTTGTATATACATAGTATATACCATAGCTTTGGTAAAATCAACTCCCAGCTTCAAATATGGCAGTCCACAACCACCAGCACATCCTCCGGTGAGAGGCCAGGAAGTTGTCCAAAGAATCTTCCCAGTCCTGGGAGCAGATTCACTTCCATATCGGGGATCTGAACAGCGGTCAAAGTAAAAAGTGCATACGAACCGTCCTTTCTGAAAAAAGACAGAATGGGCGGCGCACCTGCGCTGCCCACCTGTCAACATAGTTGTGGTTGCCCTTGATGGGCAGCGTAAAATGATTTTATACCCGCAGGAAGCGCTTGACCACCTGGGTCAGCTTTACGGGCAGCTGGTGTAAGTCGGTAATGTCCAGGAAGGAATCCCCATAAATGCGTTCAATGCTTTCCTTATCCTCTCCAATGGCAGCGGCCACGAAGAGGATACCCTTTCGCCGGTACTCCTGTTGGATGCCCCGCAGGTCTTCCTCCGCGGCGGTGCCGTAGTAGCCGGTGTCCGCCGGTTGGCCGTCGGAAACCAGGATCAGCAGCTTCAGCTCCTCCGGGCGGTGGGAAAGCCGCTCCGCCACAAAGCGAAGGGCCGCCCCATCCCGGTTGCTTCCCCGGGCTGAGATGTCCACCAGCCGGTACTTGTCCTCCCGGTCAATGGCGTCAAACTCGCTGTAGGAGTAGAGCTCTACGCTGCTGCCCCCTGTGGAATGGCCGTAGACCATGACAGGGACGCGCAGCGCCTGGCAGAAGTCGTAGAGGATGATGGCGGAAGCCCGGGCGTATGTGGCCCGGTCGCAGGAGGCCATGGAGCCGGACTCGTCCAGCAGCAGGGCGACCGCCATCTCCGGCGGCTGGATGGGCAAAGCGTTCTTGGTGAAAACCTTCCCATCGCTGCGGAAGAGTGCGTGGGCGTCCAGACGGCGCCCCATGAGCAGGCCTGTCTGCTTGCCGCCACGCTGCTGGTCCCGCAGCTGCCGGAGCAAGCTCTTTTGCAGCTGCTTGGAAATGGCCAGCAAGGGTCCGGCGATGGCGTTGTACTGGGTGACCATTTCCGGAGGTACTTCCGTCATGCGGTTCACCCGGATGGCCACCCCCTTGTGGATGTCCCCGTAGGAGATGCTTTGGGCCTCTCGGTTCAGTTCGGACAAACGATTCTGTTCCAGCTCCTGACAGACGGATTTCTCCGCCATGGCGTCCAAGAGCCGTTCCATTTCCGCCTCCACAGTGTTCGAGAGTTCCGGAAGGTAGTCCCGGTTGACTTCTATACCGCCGCCCAGGGGTTCAGATACTTGGTCAGTCTCCACCAGAGGCATGCGGGCGGTTTCTTCCGGAGTTATCTCCTGCTTTCTAGGGGATTCCCCCGCGTTTTCACCAGGTGCTGCGCCCTCTGTGGAGAGGGTGCCCCCTGCCAGGGCGTGGGTTTTCTCCCGCTTCTCCGGCTGGGGAAGGGAAGGTTCTTCCGACTCCTCTGACACGGGGGCCGTAACTCCCTCTCCCCGGGTGGAGCCGCCCACCAAGGTGGACAGTTCCTCCTCCAATTGGGAAAAGACAGAGCCTGTCCCGCCGGAGGCCTTCTTCTCCTCATACCGGCGTTTCAGGGCCTCCAGGTACTCCCGGACGTGCTCCCAGCACCGAATGAGGATACAGTTGACGGTGTTCCAACGGTTTTTGCCAGAGGTTGCCCGCAGGTCATCGTCCAACAGAGGAAGCAGTTCAAACACGGTTTGGATGTGCTCCTCGCTGAGGGGTTCCTCCCCGTATTTCAGTTCCCCGAACTTTCCATAGGAGAGGAACAGCTGGAGGAGGCTGTAAAACACAGGCAGTCCCTGGGCTTCCCGCTCCTTGAGATGGGTGACCGTGGGCATCTCCCGCCACTGCCAGGCCCGGACAAAGTCCAGGGCTTGGCCCAGAGTTCCCGGGAACTGTTCCAGCACCCGGTTCTCCATGGCGGCGTCCTCCAGCACGTTGCTGATTTCATGGGCCACCCGGCCCAGCAGGGCCAGGTTCTGCGGGTCTTCCTGGGCGTACTCCCAGAACTCTCCCTCGTTTTTCACGTCCTGCACCCGGGCAAGTTTCGGCTTGTCCGGGTACCAGCGGCAGACGGAAAGAGCGTTTCGATAGCTCTGCTGGGCCAGGAAATCCGTGTACAGGCAGTGGCCCAGCTCGTGGGCGAAGAGCCCCAATACCATCTGATACCGCTCTTCCCGGGTGGGGAATTCGGTGATGGCGGGATTCCCGGCGTTAATGGTGATATGCAAATTGTCGGTGTAGGCCAAGTCGGAGCTCTCAGGCTGCCAAAGCAAACGGACCCGCACCCGGCGGCTGGCACCGTAACGCTTTGTCTGGGCGGCAGCCATATCCTCCAAGTGGAGGGCAAGAAGCCTACTGGTAAAAAACTCCTGGTCGGTGATCTTGCCACGCTTCTGCTGGATGAGCTGCTTGACCTTTTTGTGATTCACTCGTGTCACGCTGCCACCCCCTCACGCGGTTTTCCGCCGTTTGGGGGCGAACACCGGGTCTAAGACCGAGGTGATGAGCGCCTCCCGGTCCTCCTCATCGGCAGTGGCTTTGCTGATGATAGTGTCCAAGGCGGCGGTGTAGGGGTCGCCGGAGATCTCCGCGCTGGTGACCCAGTCCAGAAGGCCCCGCATCCCCACGGTGCCGTCGGTGATGCCGTTCTTCCGGCAGTAGTCCGCCAGGTCGTTGACCACCTGCACCATCTGGGCCACTTTGTACTCGTCCGTGGCACCGGTGACCGCCATGACCCGCTGGGCCATGACCTCCGGGCTGGGAAGCTGGATGTCTTTCACCAGGCTCATGCGGTCCACAACGCTTTGATTGAGCGTTCTGCATCCTTCATAGCTGACGTTGGTAGTGACCACAACCACCGCGTCCGGATGGCGGCGGATCACCTCCCCTGTGGGCAAAGTGATGGTGCCGCTCTGCTCCAGCAGGGAGTTGAGGCCCACCAGCACGCCGGGCTGCAGAATGGTGGAGGGTTCTTGTATTTCCACCAAGTAGCCATTCTTCAGCGCCTTGATGAAATCCGTCTCCACATAGGTGTAGGTTTGGCTGGAAGCTTCCCCCTCCACGGAAACGCTGAGCTGGCGCACCTTTTCGGTGACCTTCTCCAGCACCAGTTCCATGCAGTTCTGCGGGGTGGCAGCTTGGTTTTCCACTCCGGTCAAGGCCTGATACACCCCCGCCGGGTCGTAGTCCATATCGTCCAAGTCGGGAAGATGCAGCAGTTTGCTCACGTTGGCGTAGTTGACGCCGCCCATGGCCTGCAGCTGCTCCCGCTCCTGGTCCAGCTGGGCGTTCCCGGTGGAGTGCTCCGTGTTGGGGAACACCATGCCCACAAAGTCGAAGATCTCCGTCCCTGCGGAACAGGTGTACTTCATGTAGGGCAGCCCCAGTCCCGCGGCGATTGCCTTGGCCCCCATGGTCTTGCCGGTGCCGGCAGGGCCCCGGAGAAGGAAATTCCGCATCTGGGTGGGTTTGCCTGTGGTGAGCTGGGCGTGCTTGCAGATGTCCACCGCCTCCTGGGGAATGATGTACCACTCTGGGAGGACGGGAACCTGGGCCCGTTCAGCAGGGGTCAGCTTGCGGCTGGGGTCCAGCACGTACTTTCCCACAAAGTCCTTATGGTCTATGACCTTTGCAGGTTTGTGCACCGCCGATTTCCCATTCTGGGTGAAGATGGTGAACTCTCCTGCCAGGACCTCTGTGGGCTGGTACAGCCCGGAGTCCAGCTGGGCCCGGGAAACCCGCATCAGGTTGCCGGATTTGTCCACGTTCACCTTTAGGTGGGTGGGGCAGGCGCTGTCCTTGATGCGCCGGTAGGCGTTGTCGCAGAGGATGGCCATGGCGTGGGTCGCCTTGGGCAGGTCCGAAAATCCGTTGGTGAACTGCTCCTGATAGGCCTTCCAATTCTCCCGAAATTCCTCGTCTTCTAACAGCTGGGGCATCATGGCGAAAAACAGGGCTGCCCCATCCCGCGCGCTGGTGTGGACGGTGTACTGCTCTATGAGCTCGGTGTTCCGGTCGTAGACGCTGGCAAGCAGGGAACCGGTGCCGGAGTCGTACACCACCAGGTGGTAGGCGTCCGGCCCCATGGAAGATTTGTACTCCGCCACGCTCATGGCGGAGGTGATCTTTCCCAAGGCTCCCGGTTCGCCATTCTGACAGGCGCACAGCGCGTGCACCGCCTTGATGACAGGAGCGCACAGGGTGGCTTCCACACCCCCATATTTGGAGGCGACGCCTTTCAGCTTTTTGCTGGGCAGCTTATCAAAGGGTTTCGGCAGCGGCCTGCCGAAGTTGAACAGGTTTGTCAGCGATGTGGCCATACCCATCATTCCTTTCTGCGGTTCTCCCGCGTGATCTGGATGCGAATGCCTTCTTCCTCCATGTGGCAGGAAAGGCCGTTTCGCAAGAGTTCTTGGCACAGAGCGGGCCAGGCCGCCGGCTCCAGCAAGTCGCCGCCGGTGAGAAGCAGGAAATCCTGCTTCTGGGCGATGCACTCGTTGCAGAGAGTGTTCAGCTCCTCCAAGTGGGATTCCACCCACTCAAAGGCAGCAAGGCTGTAATCCTCCGGCTGGGAAGGCTCGGGCTGTGACGCGGCTTCTTCCATTGGGGGCTGCCCCTCTTGGGGGGGAGCAGGTTCTTCCAGCTGGGGTTTCTCCGCCGGCGCGCACAAGTACTGGATTTCGAAAAGCCGTTTCCCTTGCAGGTGGATCACTGCCTCCCGGTAGCCCCCCGCCCGGTTGAGCAGGATGGCCACGTCCTCGCCGCGCTGGAACCGCGCTTTAGCGTCGGGATACTTCCACACCCACCGGGCTTCCGGGTATTCCTGCCGCACCCAGCGGGTGATCTGCGTTTGCAGCTCTCCAAAGGACTGGGCATCGTCCGCATTCTGAGCAGCAGGCTGGCTTTCCGCAGCGCACTGAGTTGCGGGAAACGCTCCCGTCTGCTGCCCCGGATGGATGGGCCGCACCTTGGGCGAGCTGAGAAACACCAGCCGCAGAGCGGCCGCGAAGATCCCCAAAATGACCAGCAGTAAAATGGGCCACAGCCTGCACACGAATAGGAGCAGGGCCAGCATCCCCAAAATCACCAGGGCTTCATAGGCCATGCGGCGCTGCCATTCTTTCTTTGTCATCTGCGTTCTTCCTTTCTTTTGGGCATAAGAAAACGCACAGGATACATGGATACACCTGTGCGTCACCTACGCCTGATTCATGTTGCTTTCCTCTCAGTCATCCCCAAAGAAAGGGTTTGCTCCCCCAAAACCCACATACCCGGTAAAGGTGGAGGGTTCTTCCTGGGGTGGCTCCGAAGAGGTCATGGTCTGAGGGGATTCCTCCGACGGTTCTTTCTTCTGTCCGCCGGAACAGTACTCAATTTCGTCCAGGATGAGGACCATGGTGGTGTGCTTTTCTCCTGCCTTGTCCGTCCATTCCTCCTCGTCCAGCCTGCCAAGCAGATTGATGTAAGAACCTGCTTGCAGCTTCATTTTCTTGACGCGGCCGCAGAGGCTGCCGAAGGCTTTCACCGGCAGGTTGATCCAGCGATGGTTGTCATCCTCTTTGGGGTCATAGACCTTCTTCCCGATGCGGAACCGGACGGCGTCCCCCTTTTCGGAGAACTTCAGGGCAGGGGCGTTGTCATACCCCTGGGAGATGACGGCTCCTGTGATGATGGTTTTGATCATGATGGGCTCCTTTCTGCAGGCTTGGCCTGCACAAAAATTTGTTTCCACCCTCTGGAGGGGGACCCAGAAAACAAAAAAAGTGCCAAAGAGCCACTGGCTCCTTGACACTTTGCATACGGGTCACTGTGGGCTTTTGGAAAACCCTGGAAACTTTACGGGTTCATTATAGCATCCAGGGGTGGAGGTGTCAAACGGTTTGTGGGGGTTTTGCTGGATATCTCTTGAGTTTTCCTGGATGTATGGAGCACACGGTCCTCTTGTGCTTCTCGCTGTTCAAGAGCGGCAGGCTGGCAAAATCATTGTTCGGGATTCGGGGTTCGGCGTCTCTTGCAAATGGTGAATAATTCTGGTAGAATTATCGTAGAATAACGCAGGAGGTGTTGACCGTGATTATTAAGTCGTCCACTGCGCTCCGCAATGACTACGGTATGATCTCTGATCTGGCGCATGAAGAAGCGGAGCCGATCTATATCACCAAAAACGGCGAAGGCGATTTGGTGGTGATGAGCATTGAGGCGTTTGAGCAGCGGGAGGAAACCCTGAAGCTGCGGGCCAAACTGGAAGCAGCGGAACAAGCCCGGCTCTCCGGTGCGCCTACCTACACGCTGGAGGAGTCCAGAAAACGGCTGGAGGCGATCTATCAACGTGGCTGAACTTGTTATTCTTGAGCCCGCGCAACGGGAGCTGGAGGAGATTGCCCAACTCCATTTGAACCTGGTGGGTCCCAACTCCACCCGCAAAATCACCGACCTCATTTTAGATACGCTTTCCCGGCTGGAGATATTTCCGCTGTCCGGCCATATCCCTCAGGACAAGGAACTGCGTAACGGCGGCTACCGCCTGGTGATTGCCGGAAAGTATATCTGTGTTTACCGGCTGATTGCGGATACGGTGTTCGTTTACCACATCGCGCACGGCGCCAGCAACTACCCAACAACTTTCAAACGGCTGCTGAAAGAAGAAAATCAATAACCCATTTTTAGAGAACGTCTTTCCATAACGGAAAGGCGTTTTTCTTTTGGAGGTGTTTATCCTACTCCGATGAGGTGGCCGCTAAGCTGGAGCGCATCGTCCGGGCGGTGCGGAAAGCAGTTTCCGAGGTGGCTATCGTCAACTATCAGGACAGCGTAGCGTAATACAGTTTTTTCGGGAGCGGGCTAAGCCGCTCCCTATTTTTTGCCCACCTCTACCGCCAGGTATCCGCTCAACACAAGAATATCGTCTTCCTCATAAACAGGAGCCGACTCCGCCACATAGATTCGAAGCCGCTCCCCCACAGCCAGATTCCGCACGCGGGCATGGAGATAGACCTTGACCTGTCGGTCGCCGCATTCCATCACCACAGCCTTGGGCCGGCGGCGAAACAGGGTTGATTCCACTTCTCTGCAAACGCCTTCCACGACCAGGACCTTTCCTTGGTCCGCCCTCCACACCAGCAGGGCGCCGCTGCCGGCGGAAAAAGCACCCATCACCAGAAAGGGGAACCACAGCATCGGTTGACGGTACCCCACTGTCACCAGCAACAGCAGACAAAAGCAGGCCCCCGCTCCGGCAAACCGGAGGAGGGCCTGTTTTCGTAGAGGCGGCGGCAGCTTTTTCAGCTTCTTCATACATACCTCACAGCAAGACGATCCTCTTTTTCTTCAGCAGTCCCAGCACGGCACGCACCATTTCCTCCCGGCAGGATGCGCGCTCCATCTGCGCCTCCAGCACGTTGTCGAAGATAGTCTCCTGGGTGTAGATGGTTTCCGTCAGGGCTTGGCGGTTCTCTTCTCCGAGAAGCTCTGCGCTCGGGGCGATGCCATGTTCCCGCAGGCACACCAGCTCCGCCATGGTCAGGCGCAGCCCTGCTTCCCGCAACCACTGGAGAGTCTGGCTTTCAAGCGGATTCAAGGGTGCCCGGAGCCTGCCCGCCTTGGCCGGCACCAGAACGCACTGGGTCATGGCCCGGTACACCCCTTCCGGCTCCTCGCCAACCGGTTCAGTTAGGCCGACTCGTTTCAGATGGAGCAGTTCTTTTACATACCGGGGATTCGTCCCGTCCGCATCTGCCACGCCAAACCGTCCGTTCAGCCACAGACGGGCCCTGTCCCCTGTTAACTGGAACTCATAGCCTCCCCGCTGGATCTTCAGGATGTGCTCGGTAGAGCCCTCTACGACAAGGCCTTTAGAAATATATTTCATACGCGGTGCCTCCCTTTGGAAGAATTTCTACCTGTATTTCACGGACGAGGCAGGCTGTTTGCAACTTTCACAACAAAAAAAGCGCGGCAACACACCCGCCAATGACCAGGGCCACCCCAGCCACCAACAGCACCACTCGCAGGATGAGCCTGGTGTCAACTCCCTCCCGCTGGCGGTCTGCGTCTATGGGTTGGACATCCTCGTAATAGCCGTCGCAGTCCAAAGCTTCCACTTCGGAAAGGATCAGTTGCTTCGCTTTCCTGGGCGGGCGCTCTTTTTTGCGAGGGCGCTCCTTTTTTGTCTTCTCCCTCTGGGGAGAGGGCTTTCCCGGAGGTTTTTCAGCGACTGGCTGCGCCAGCACCGGCAGGGACTCCCCGCAGGATGGGCAAAAAGAAAAGGCGCCGGAGAGGATCTCGGCGCCGCAGTAGGGGCAGTATTTCACAGGCAATCACTCCTCAGGTATGGCCCTTTACAAGCTCCAATTTTAGACAGTACTATTCTAGCATGGGATTCTTTCCTTGTCATCGGCGGGGAGTGCGCCATTTTTCTGCCATTTTGTTTTCATCCAATTCGTCCTGTGGAGTATCCTAACATAGTCATTACACTCGTTAAGCCGCTGTTTTACAACATTTACTCAAAAAGAGAGAAACGGGCTCCTGCGCTGAGAAAGCAAAACAATACCGCCACCCAGTCAAGAGTGGCGGTATGTTTATTTGTTTAGGAAATCGGCGGGAAGGATGGCTGGCACCACCGAACCGGTGAAATTCTTGATATTGCGAGTAAGGATGTAGCTTGCGCCGCTCCGCTCGGCCACTGCATCCACCACTGCATCCTCAAAATCCGGCATAGCCCGCATGAGGGCAGTGTGTATGTCCATACCTTGTACATCGGCAAAGCTCACGACCTGGGCGAGTTGATCGATATGTTCTTTGGCCTGCTGTGCAGAACCCAGGGACTTACGAAGCGCATAGAAAATATCGGTAGCGGCGGATGCGGAGATCAAACACTCGGCGTCATTTTCAAGAGCCCTGCGTAGAGCCCAGTAGGAATCCGTGAAAAATGGTTCCCGCTTTTGCAGAATGTCCAAAATCACATTTGTGTCGATCAGGACTCTCATTGTCTGGCCAGCCGCTCCTTTCGTATCGTTTCCTCATCCATGGCGGAGTCCTCGGAGACGATCCCCACAAGGCTGTCCAGGACGGCCAGCTTGTTGACGGTAGGGCTGGTGAGCCGGGCGATGCTCTTGCCGTTCTTGGTAATGAATATATCCTGCTTCGTAGCCATTTCTAAATATTTACCGAGGTTGGTCTTGAACTCGGTTGCAGTTACGATCATAATACGCGCCTCCTTCATGGTGTATAGTATGTCCTTCTTTATTTTCATTATACGCAAATCGCACGAAACTGTCAAGAAACCGTACAAATTATTTCGCACGATACAAAGAGAACCATTGGATGAATATATGCTTTTCAAAACTCTCGACCATATCCCTGCGGTCACACTTCTCCCACCCTTAATCGGTCATGTTTGATTCCGTCCTTGCCATCACTCGGGCGAAGTCAGCTGCCCCTTGCAGATAAGCGGCTTTCACCTCCTCCCCTGCCAGGCAGTCCACCGCGGCAGCGTAGTCCTCGATTTGTTCCCATATAAGATTATCCCGAATGTTGGGATGCTTCCGATGAAAAAGTATTGAAACCTGCCCAAAAGAGTGGAAAAGTTATCCCGAATTTTTTGAGAGAAATCAGCATGAAATCAGGCTGAAAAATAAGGTTTCGGGATAATCAAACTTTCGGTATAACTCCCGCAACCCTTCCCTCGTTTTTCCCTCTACTAATACTACAATTACGAAATATGTTTTTGGCCACATCCAAAATACAAAGCAAAAGAGATGCAACTATATCCAGAAGAATAATAGTTGCATCTCTTTTTAGTTTAGGTTGTTTTTATTTCTTCCACCTTAACAAGAAAGCCGAGTTAGTGATGACCAGCACCGAACCTGCATTGTGAACCAAAGCCCCTACCACTGGATTCAGAACACCACTGATAGCCAGAGCAATGGCGATAAAATTCAGCACCATGGAAAATGTCATGTTGCATTTAATAGTAGTCATCATCCGTTTAGAAAGGGCGATTAGGTGGGGCAGTTCTTTTACATCATCGTTTACAAGGGCGATGTCCGCCGCATCCACCGCAATATCACTGCCTACACCGCCCATGGCAATGCCAACCTCAGCTTTTTTCAGGGCAGGAGCATCATTGATCCCATCGCCGATCATACACACCAATTGTCCCTGGGACTGGTAGACATCAACAGCTTTCAGTTTATCTTCCGGCAGACAGTTGGCCCGAACTGTCCGGATATGGAGTTGAGAGGCGATGGCGTTGGCGGCATTTTCATGGTCACCTGTGAGCAGCACAGGATCTACATCCAGACTGGAAAGTGCGTCGATCATCTCGCTGCTCTCCTTCCGGATGGTGTCAGAAAGGGCAATCCAACCCGCAAGGCTACCGTCCACTGCTAAGTAGGTGACGGTACAACCCTGTTCAAGATAGTTTATGGCCTCCGGGGGCAGCGTCATAGCGATCCCATGCTCTCGAATCAACTCCGGATTGCCTGCAAGAATCTGTTTTCCCTCCACACGGGCACATACGCCCCGACCGGGAATCATGCGAAAATCATTGGCAGGAGGCAGTTCTTTTTGAAACTCCTTTTTGCAGCAATCCACGATAGCTTTCCCCAAAGGATGTTCGGAGTACTGTTCAGCAGCAGCCGTTAACTGGTAGATTTGCTCGGATGTATAATTCCCGGAAACACTTACGGCTTTTACCACTTTGGGCGTGCCATGAGTCAACGTTCCTGTTTTGTCAAAGGCAATGATTTTCACTTTCGAGAGACGTTCTAAGGCATCCCCCTCCCGAACCAAAAAGCCATGCTTTGTCACATTGCCGATGGCTGCCATGATAGCGGTAGGGGTTGCCAGTACCAGGGCACAAGGGCAGAACACTACAAGGATGGTCACGGCCCGGATAATTTCTCCGGTAAACAGCCATGTAAGTGCCGCCGCGCTCAGAGCAATTACAACGATCCAGGTAGCCCAACGGTCCGCAATCCCCACAATCTTTGCCTTGCCCGCATCCGCTGACTGCACCAGCCGGATCATCCGCTGGATGGAACTGTCTTCGCCTACCTTTGTGGCCTCCATCTCAAAGGCACCGAACTGATTGACGGTGCCGCTGGATACCGTATCCCCGACCGCCTTGTCTACGGGGAGGGATTCCCCGGTCATAACCGCCTGGTTGATGGAAGTTTGGCCGGAGACAATTACACCGTCCACTGGAATGCTTTCACCGGGAAGAACCCGGAGCCGGTCGCCCACATGAACATCTTGTGCCGGAATAACCTGTTCAGTTCCACCTCTCAGAACCCTGGCGGTCTGCGGCGTAAGATGAACCAGTTTCTCGATTCCCGCACGGGCACGGGCTACGGTCAATTCTTCCAGAAGGCTTCCCAACTGCATAATAAAGGCTACTTCACCTGCGGCGAAATCTTCTCCGATGAAGACAGAGGCAATCAGCGCCAGAGACACCAGTACATCAGCCTTGATGTCAAAAGCGGTGACCAGTCCAATGATCGCTTCTAAGATGATAGGGACACCGCACAAGATGATGGCGATCCATGCCATATCAAAGGGAAAAGGACTAAGCCCCAGCAGGCTGCACACAATGGCTATGCCTGAAAGCACGAGAAAGAGGATGTCCTTCTTTATCCCGCCCAGTTGTAAAAGATGTTCTAATTTTTCCATTATGGGTTTCATAGTACGATTCTCCTTCTATACCATTAGGGGTATATGTATATGATACCCATAGGGGTATAAAATGTCAAGCAAAAAAGCAGCACCTATGGCTGCTTTTTCTGTGGTCATCCCATATTAGCAAAACGTTCCACCGCCTTGGTGAATTTTTCAATCGTCTGTTCCGCGTCTCCATGCTCCAATCCGTCCCGGACACAGTGCTGAATATGACCTTCCAGAACTACTTTTCCACATCCGTGAAGGGCAGATTTTGCGGCATTGATCTGGGCAAGAATGTCCTCACAGGGAACATCCTGGTCGATCATGCGATCAATGGCCTGAACCTGGCCGATAATTTTTTTCAATCTGCGATGCAGATTATCCGCATCCATACATTGCCTCATAGAGTCACCTCCCATACCGTTAGGGGTATATGTAAAATTATATCTTGCTGACGCCTGCCTGTCAACCTTGCAGCCTTTGAAAAAACTCAGGCATTTTCTTTATCCCTTTTGTTGCCTAGAGCCGAAACAAATAAGATTCCAGCTGCAAGTGTACTCACCAATGCCATCGCTAGCAAACACAATCCTGCTATCATCCAAGCTCTCACCGGAAGGCCTCCCCATTCTAATCGCCCCAAGTCAACCCCCTCCATAGCCCAGCTAATTTTAGAAATGTAAAACGACAGGTCAAAGAAATGCTCTGTTGGCAGGAAGATATCTGGTATTTGCAGTGACTGCCATGCGATAACATACCCCGCGAACAATGCCGGAAACACACCGCACAGGAATAAGGCTGCGACAACTCTCTTGGTTACGGTGAAGGTCTTCCACCGGTGGGGAAAGGTCTTCACCGTAACGCAATAGGCATTGACCAGTAAACAAGGAATCAACACCAGCCAAAAGACAGTTTTCAGCTGGCGGAGCATAGTGGCAATATTTTTGGTGGAAAGGACTAGTTCTCCAGCGCCAAGCCCAAGAAGTGAAGTCACAAGCTGCTCCGCTTCTTCGCCAGTGGTCACCTGGGAGGAGAACAGCAGGAAAGTGACCCATTCGCCCTCTTTCACATAGCTGGCGATCCAAGGGGAATCCAACGCGTCTTCTTCCATCGGCTGCTGCACCACTCCATTTGGGTCTGCATATATAATTCCTTCCGGTAAGCAGGAAGCTGCCCTCTCCAGATGGAACATTCCCAAACAGGCAAAGGCCGCTGCCACTAGGAAGAACACCCCGCACAGAAGCCATTTTTTCATGGGGTGGCAACCTCCTCCCTGTCTTTCAAGGGCTGGTTGGAGGATACGACGTACTCCCGGAAATCCAGCAGATCCCCAGAGGAAAAGTTCTGCTGATCCTGTTCCTGCACAGTAACTGGCACGAATCGAACCACCATCTCTTCCCCGAACGCCCCCTCCACATAGTCGATGATGTACACTCCCGTGTTGCCATCCTGCATGGTGAGGCTTGAGAGGGGGAGCACCGTGGCCTCGCAAGGGACGCCTCGGACAATGCCGTCCTGAGGCAGGGATACCGTTACTTTTGCCATCATGATTCGCTCAATGTGGTAGGAGGCAACCGTGCATAACGCCAATACCAGCAGTAGCGCAAAGCTCACTTTCAGAATGACTGGTTTCATGCCTTCTCCTCCTTGGGAATCCCACTGTCCAACACATCGCCGCCGCAATAGAAAAAGCACAGCGCCAGCGGCAGCAAGGACAGCACGCAGCAGACAAATTGCAGGGGCAGGTTCTCCGTGTAGCGGCTGGCCAGGAACACGGACAAGGGATAGTTTCCCACGTCTTTCAAGTAAATCAAAGGCTGCTCCACCATGTTCCAGCTTTCGATCAGTGTCAAAATAATGAGGGTGGACACACCGCTCTTTCCGCAGGGCAAGAGCACCTTGACCATCACTTGCAGGGTGCCCGCCCCATCCAGCCGGGCGGCTTGGAGGATATCCGCCGGGACAGAGCGGAAAATCTGCGTCAGCAAAAAGGTGCCCAGGGGCGCGAAAGCCAAGGGCAGCAACAGCGCCCAATAGGTGTTCAGCAGGCCGAAGGCGTCCAGCAGCAGGTAGTTTGGCAACAGAGTCACCTGCAGGGGGACCAGCATAAAGAAGCACAACAGCCCAAACAGGAGCCGCTTGCCGGGGAAGTCAAAAAAGGCGAAGGCGAACCCTCCCATACAGCTGATGACCACCTGCCCAACAACGGCGCCCACCGCCAGCAGCAGGCTCAGCCAGAATTTCACAAGGTAATCCGGTGTGGCGAAGAACACTTCGTAGTAGCCCATCAAGGAAAAGCCTTGGGGAAGCCCTCCCACAACAGCGGCGCTGCCCTCCCCCAACAGTGGGCCAAACACCCGCTGCACCTCTTGGGGGGAAAGGAAAGAGCAGCCAATGGTGAAAGCCACAGGCAGCAAAAACAGCAGGGCAGCCAAAGCCAGAAACAAAGTTGCGCCCTTACTCATCTTGGAGGGCCGTCTGCCGCTGCTCTCGAAAGCTGGTTCTCCACGGCCCAGCGGGCTTTTCAAAAGCAGCGTATACAGGCAGAACAGCATGGCGAACAACACCACTGCCGCTACGAAAAGGCGTGGAAAGTTCATGTTCTCAAAGTTGTTGTTCATAAAGTGCTGGAGCATATAGATGCTCTCGTGGGGGTGGTCTCCGCCGAGCACATAGGCCTCCCGGAAGTTTTTAAAGGAATTCAAGGTGGAGAGCAGCGTCACCACCAGGATTTCGGGCCGCAGCAAAGGCAGGGTGATTTTTGTCAGCCTGGCCCATCTTCCCGCACCGTCCATGCCGGCGCTTTCATAGAGTTCCCCGGGAATGGTGTCCAGCCCCGCCAACAGGATCACCGTGGCAACGCCCACATTTTTCCACAGGTATAGCCCCAAAAGAATGGCAAAGGCAAAGGGCGAATCCATCCAGGAGGTGGGGCCGGTCAGCTGGCTCAAGAGGCCGTTCTCCGCAAAGACAAGGTTGACCACGATCACGATGGCGGACACCGGCAGCACCATGGGGAACAACAGTGCCAAGGCCAAGGGCTTCCCCCACTTGCCTGCCTTTTGCAACAACAGGGCGAGAAACAGCGACAAGGGCAGGATGAGCGCCAAGCCACAGGCAAGGAACAAAAATGTGTTCTTCAGCGCTAAAAGGAACAGCCGGTTCCCGAAGAGCTGGGCATAGTTCTCCAGCCCCACAAACTGCCCCCAGCCCAAACCGGAGGTGAAGGAGCGGAACACCGTATAGCAAAAGGGCAGCACCAGAAAGGCCAGCAGCCCCACCACAGCGGGGGCCGCCAGCAACCATCCGGTAACCGCTTGCCGCCGTCTCACTCCGCCACCTCGGTTTCCAGCTGACGAAGCAACTCCTCAGCCACTTCGTCCATCTGTTCCGTGTTGGGGGTGAAGGTCGCAAAATCGTAGAGGCTCATGGCCGCCCGGGAGAAGGAACCGTCCAGCAGAGTGTAAGGCCGCACTTCCCCGATGCGCTCATAGGCTTCCGTAAAGAATTCCTCCGGAAGCATGGGGGCTGGCTCCCCTTCCACGGGCTGCTGGAGGTCCTCCACCATACCATGGGCCAAGGGAGTTTGAGGGACAGCCGCCCGAAGCTCGGCCGCGGTGATGTCGGAACGCACCGGCCAGCCATGAGCCGTCCCCCACTCGCTGGCATCGTAGGAAGCGCCGTTGTATTCCAGGGCGCCGCCGCTTTGCACTTCTTTGGAAAGGAGCAGCTTCAGGAACTCATAGGCTTCCTCCAGGGCGGCGCAGTTGGCGGACACGGCGCCATAGTAGCTGACATTGGCCACGATGGAGCCGTCCTGGGCGGCGAAAGGCGCCGCCACCAGGTCTTGGTATTGGGCGTAAGCTACGTCTAGATACATAAATAAATCGTCACTGAGGAAGAGTGTGTCCGACGGTCTGTCAGGCGACAAATAGTAAGGCCACACAGTGCCGTCTGCCTCGATGCTCTCCTGGTCCAGGGAGGAGAGCAATTCCATATATTGGGACAGGGTATCCGTTAACGTCTCCTCGTCCAGATAGACTTCCCCGGTGTTGTAATCACAGAGGGAGGGGAAAACATTGCTCAAGTTAGCGGCAAACACATTGGCCCCGCTGACGTGCCAAGCGTTTCCCTCTTGGGCTATTACTGTGCTCAAAAAGGTTTCGGAGTTTTGAGCCAATTCCGATATTTCCAGGCCCGCCCCTTGCAGTTCGTCCTCCAATGCCAGGATAATGGGGTACTGATACCGCAGAGGCAGGATGTACCGCTTGCCGTCCATCATCCCCGCGTCCATGACTTTCTCCAGCAGCAGGTCCTTCTCCAATGTTTCGTCCTGGTCGTACAACTGGGACAAGTCTGCGAACAGGCCTGTGACCATCCCTTTTTCCACATTTTCAATGAGCCGGGTTTCGTTGAAGCCAAACCCATTCCTTCCCGCTGTCAGTTGTAGTAGCACAGGACATCGTTCCGTTATGCTGTGCCGCTATTTTCCTGGAAGCCCGTAAACATCCATACGGCATAAATGAAACTTTTCTTTATATTTTTAGACAAGAGAAATTTTAATTTCAATTTTACAGAAACACGGTCGCGGCTTTACACAGAGAGGGATTACAATAGGGCTGTAAGAAAACGGAACTGCAAGAAGAGAGAGGAAGAGTGACATGGAACTTGCAAAAAAGCAGACCGCGACCCAATCCCAAAAACTGATGGTATTTGTGCTGACCATGGCCCTGTATGGCCTGGCAACGCTGTTCACCGAGCTGATTCCCAGCTTCCAGGTGGGCGTTGTGGAGTTTTCGGTGGAGTACTTCCTGTTTATCCCCCTGACGCTGGCCATGCTCTTTGACCCCCTTTCCGCCGCCCTGGGCGCCGCCACCGGCGAGCTGGTGTTCAGCGAAATTATGCTGGGGCAGTTTGGCGGCTTGGGGGAGCTGGAGAAGTTCCTCACCGTGACCATTGGCGTGTATGTGGCCGGCCGCATGGTGAAGAACCCCAAGAACTACAAGATGGTGGGCATCGCCGCCATCACCGGCACGGCGCTGCAGCTGGCCATGGGCGCTGTGGTGGACATCTGCAAGGTGCAGTTTGCCGTGGAGGATTTTGAGGCTGTGGCCGGCCTGCCGGAAAGCGTGTTCGCCACCGAGGGCTTTGCCTTCCTCAACGACCTGCTGTTCTCCGGCATCCTGTTCTGCCTGCTGCCCAC
>DSTMR04002__coassemble_616_pt1 | contig 75305 bp, 68 predicted proteins | sample DSTMR04002__metabat2_low_PE_040 | metagenome-assembled genome bin DSTMR04002
ACTACGGCCCTAACAACGACGGCGTTACCGATTACAACGACACGGACTACGGCCCCAACAACGACGGCGTCACCGACTACGCGCCCACTCCTGCCCCGGCCACACCCACCCCGGCGCCCGTCCAGCCCACACCCCCGCCGGTGGTGGACACAGACTACGGCTACGGCAGCGATGGTGTGACGGACTACACGCCTCCCACCCAGCCCCAGGCCCCTGCCGGGGACTCCGGCTATGACGGCGGCTCCAACTACGGCGGGAGCTCCAACTATGGAGGGGACAGCGGCTATGGCGATTCCGGCTACGACGACTGAGCCCCGGCTGCGCCACGAGGAAAAGCACCAGGTGAACCTGCGGGAGGCCCTGGTGCTTTCCCGGCGGCTGGAAAAGCTTTTCCCCCGGGACCCCCACGCCGGGCCGGAGGGCAGCTACCAGGTGGTGAGCCTCTACTACGACGACCCCTACGACACCGCCCTGCGGCAAAAGCTGGACGGGGTGAACCGCCGGGAGAAGTTCCGCCTGCGGTACTACGGGGAGGAGCCCGCCTTTTTCAAGCTGGAAAAGAAATACAAGGTGAAGGGCTTGTGCGGCAAGGGGGCGTGCAGGCTCTCCCGGGAGGAGGGGGAGCGGCTGCTGCGGGGGGATTTCGCCTTCCTGCTGGAAAAAGAGGAGCCCCTGGCCCGGGAGTTTTACGCCAAGCTGCGCCGGGGGCTGGCCCCCAAAACGGTGGTGCGCTATACCCGGGAGGCCTTTCTCTACGCCCCGGGGAATGTGCGGGTCACCTTGGACGGGGACATCCGGGCAGGCGCGCCGGAGCGGTTCCTCATCCCCCAAAAGCTGCTGCCTGCCCTGGGAGGCTTGGCCGTGGTGGAAGTGAAATACGATGCCTTTTTGCCGGAGATTGTCAAGCTGGCGGTGCAGGTCCCCAACCGGCAGGGGACGGCCTGCTCCAAGTACGCCCTGTGCCGTCGCTATGATTGAGGAGGTTGCCCCATGACGTTTCGGGACATTTTCAAATCCAGCTTTTTGGAGAACATGGACAGCGTGCCCCTGCTGGACATGGCCATCGCCCTGGTCCTCTCCTTTTTGCTGGGACTGTTTATCTTCGCCATTTACAAGCAGTGCTACGCCGGGGTGATGTACTCCCCCAGCTTTGGGGTGACGCTGGTGGCCCTGTCCCTCATCACCACGTTGCTGATTTTAACGGTGGTCAGCAACATTGTGCTCTCCCTGGGCATGGTGGGCGCTTTGAGCATTGTGCGGTTCCGCACCGCCGTAAAGGAGCCCATGGACATCGCCTTTCTATTCTGGGCCATCGCCGTGGGCATTGTGCTGGCGGCGGGGCTGCTGGTGCTGGCGGTGGGCGGCAGCCTGTTCATTGGGGTGGTGCTGCTGGCCTTCTCCAAGCGCAAGGGGCCGGAGACGCCCTACATCCTCCTTCTCCACTGCAAGGGGGAGCAGGCGGAACAGCTGGCCCGGGCCTTTGTGGCCTCCCAGGTAAAGCGGCTGAGTTTGAAAAGCAAAGCGGTGGAAAGCGGCCTGGTGGAGCTGAACTACGAGGTGCGCCTGAAAGAAGGAGACGCCGCCTTTGTCAACGAGCTGGAGCGCATGGAGGGCGTCAGCCGGGTGACGCTGGTCTCCTACAACGGCGACTACATGGGGTGAGCGATGGTTTGCAGCAGGCACATGGGAAAAATCGCCCTGGGGGCGGCTGCGCTGGCGGCGGCCTTGGTGCTGTTGCTGGGGCTGGCTGGCAAAGCCGGCGCCATCCTCCCCGCGGGGGAGAATCCGGGCTACGTCTCCAGGTTGTTTGACGGAAGCCGCGTCCACCGGGTGGACATCCAAGTGGAGGACTGGGAGGCCTTTCTGGCGTCCGCCCCGGAGGAGGAATATATCCCCGCCACGGTGGAGATTGACGGGGAAGTTTTCCGCCAGGTGGGCCTGCGGGCCAAGGGGAACAACTCCCTGCGGCTGACGGCGGAATACGGCCTCTCCCGCTACAGCCTTAAGCTGGAGTTTGACCACTACACAGACGGCAGCTATCACGGCCTGGATAAGCTGTCCCTGGACGCCTCCTTCCAGGACAACAGCTACTTGAAAACCTGGCTGGCCTTTGACATCATGGAGTTTTTAGGCGTGCCCACACCCCTGCACAGCTTTGTGTGGGTGACGGTGAACGGCCAGCCCTGGGGCCTGTTTTTGGCGGTGGAGGAGCCAGAGGAAGCCTTTGCCCGGCGGAATTTTGGGGCAAACCACGGCCAGCTCTACAAACCGGACTACCGCTCCCTGGCAGAGGAGAACGCCGACGTCCACCTGCGCTACACCACCGACGAGCCAGAGGACTACCCGGGCATCTTCGAAAACGCCAAACTGGACCCCTCCCCGGCAGACCGGCAGCGGCTGGTGGACTCCCTGAAAATCCTAAACAGCGGAGAGGATTTGGAAACGGCAGTGGACGTGGAGCAAGTGCTGCGGTACTTTGTGGGCCAGGTGTTCGTCATGAACTGGGACAGCTACCTGGGCCACACCGGCCACAACTACCTGCTCTACGAGGAGGAGGGCAAGCTCTCCATGCTGCCCTGGGACTACAACCTGGCCTTTGGCACCTATGCCTTGGGCATGCCCGACCCCATCACGGACCCAAATATTTTACTAAACTATCCCATCCTCACCCCCGCCCCTGGGGAGTACATGACAAAACGCCCTCTCTACCACCAGCTGATGCAGGTGGAGGAATACTTCCAGCAGTACCAGGCGTATTTCCGCTGGTTCCTCGCGGAGTATGTGGAGAGCGGGAAGCTGTCCGCCGCCCTGTGGCAGGCCGCGGAGTTGATTGCCCCCTATGTAAAATCCGACCCCACGGCCTTCTGCTCCTACGAGGACCACCGCCTGGCGGTGGAGACGCTAGAGCAGGTGTGCCTGCTCCGGGCAGAAAGCGCCCGGGGCCAGCTGGAGGGCCGCTATCCCGCCACCTTGGCCCAGCAAACCCAGCGCCCCGGGGAGGGCGTGGACGCCTCCCACGTGGACTTGCGGCATTTGGGGGATTTTGAAGATTTGAAGCAGGCGGGAACTGGAAGAACCTGAGCTTTCAGAATAGTGAAGGAGCGCGGTGGAATCGCCGCGCTCCTCCTGGTTTTGTCAGCAGCAGGTCTTGGGGCCTGTTTCCACGCGCCTTGGGCCTGATCCCTTTTGCAGCAAGTCCCTTTGCAGCTGTGGCAGCAGCAGCTCTTGATACCCAACAAAGCCGCTGCGCTCGATGGCCTGGGCCACGGGAGCCAGGACTGTGTTTTCACAGCTTCGGAGAAGGGCACGGCTTTTGTCGCTTGCCCGCACCTCCGAGCGGCACTGCGCGTAATCCTCCCCTGTCATTCGCCACAGGCGCAGGTGGTCTGGGTAGCGCTCCAGAAGCTGCAAAGCGATGGACAGCCCCTTCCCGTCAAAGTCCCCCGCATAGAACAGGTCTGTGCCCGCGGAAACCAGCAAATCCAGCAGGCGGATTACAGCAATCGCAGGCTGGCCAGAGGTACAGAGCAATGGTGAATGAAATCCCGCAGCAGCATCGCACAGCTGGGAAAACACCATTTGGTTTTCCACCAGATAGGCCCTTCCGGAAGGACTGTCCGCCCCTGTTAAACCAGCCAGGTTGGTCAGCGTGAGGGTGCAGGCCTCGTTGCGCAGGCGGAAAGCGTGGAAAGCCGGATGCTCCTCTTTTCCCACATACAAGCGGAGTCCCACCTGCGTGACAAGGCTGGATATGCTGTCGCACAGAATTCCCCAGTTGTAGTAGAGGGCAGCCCGCGCCTCGGCTTCGGTTGGCAGCCGGACGCCTGCACCCATGGAAAGGAGGTGCAAAAACAGCTTACCACCCAGCGTATTGACGTCTAGGGCATGGGGATCCGATGTGGCATAGGCGCTGAGGACGGCCAAGCGAATCCTCCGGCCGGGATGGCCTTCCAGCCAAGCCATGCTTTTGCACGCCTGCAAAAGGGCCTGCCCCACCGCTTCTTCCCCTTTGGCCAACGACTTTTGGATGAGCTGCCAGCCCTCCCCCCGGTGGGTGGAAAGCTCCTCCAGCCACCGAAGGCACAGCGGGCTCTCCACAGAGGCGGCCGCCCCCTTGGTTATCCTCAGGATGCGGGCGTCTTCCTGGCTGCGGATTTCCCGCTTTGTTTGAATGGAAGTATGAAAGTAGCACTCTAGCACCTCTTTTAACGTCACGCCACGATAAGGCGTATTTTGAAGTGCAGCCTCAAAGTCCGCTGTTTTAATGCGGAGGGGCGCGGAGAAAGAGCGGCCAAACAGAGCGCGGGCGGCATCGCATTCCTCGGGCGTGGCGTCATCCAGGCGGACTGTTCCCGCCGGGCCCCCAAAGCTTTTCACCTTCTGGAAAAGGAGCACTAAAATCCGATGGTATGCAGGGTGCTCTTGGAAATAGGCCGCACAGGCTGCTGCAATCTCCTTCATGGGCTATCCTCCTCCAAGGCCCGCTGGGCGCCATCCCAGTGATAGTGCAGTATAACGACCACCGAGGCATTGGCAGGACGGTGCAGCTCGGCAATGTCTAGGCTTTTCACGTTTGCATAGCAGCCCCAAAGCGCCTGGGAATTCATGATATAGTCAAAGTCCAGCACACCCACCAGCTCAAACATGGCGCTGATGTTCCGCTCATCCACCCCGGCAAAGGCCTCATCCAACGCCAAAAGCAAGGGGCACTGGGGGCCGCCCTTTTGATACTGGGCGGAAACCGCCGCAAACAGGGGGACATACATGGCCATGGCTTTTTCCCCGCCGCTGAATTTGTTAAAGGCGCGGTCTGTCAGCTCTTTTCTCGGGTCGCCGTCCCGCTGGTACAGCAGATGGAACTCGTACCAATCCCGGTAGTCCAGCACATCCCGTATCAAATCTGCGTAGCTGGTCATTTTCTCCTGCAAAACCGCCTCTTGCCGGGCTTGTTTCACCTTGGCGCGGAAATGCAGGGACACCCGCTGGCTGTCCTCTCGGGTTAGAAGGGCGCGGTCTTTGTTCAGCAGCCGGACCAGCTGTTCCGTATCCAGCTGGGATTCCCCTTCCGCCTTTTTGGCCTTCCACTCCAGGCGGAAAGTCAGCCCCATGGAGGTTTCCAGCGTTCCCATCAGGCTGGTCATGTTCCGTGCCCACTGCTGGCTCTCCTCAATGCGCGCCCGCAGTTTATGGCTGAGCGTCTCCGCCAGGATATTTTCAAACAGGTCACGGTCTTTTTCCTCCAGCAGGGCAGCTGTCATATCTATCTTTTTTTGCAGCTCCTGGAGGAATCCATAGAGGGAGAGGTCCTTCCCCTCCCACTGAAGGCTGATGCATAGCCGCTGGCGGAGCCACCCAGGCTTGGCGGCATCCTCAAACACCAGCTGGATTTTGGGCTGGTATTTCAAAAGCGAATTATTGTGCTGCAGGTAATTGTTCCGAAGGGCGTCCCCCATGCGCTCGGGGGTACGTTCCCGGTCTTCCGGGCGGACTTTTCCCCAGGCTTCCCCGGCGCACTGCTCCAGGGTGCCTTGGGACAGGGGGCACAGGTTCAGGCCCAAATCCTCTTGGAAATACTGCTTCAGCTCATCCTCCTCTAGCACCGCGCTGCAAAGCAGTTCATTTCGCTGCCGGAGCTGCTCCCCTTTGGCGCGCCGTTCTACCTCCAGGGCGGCACAGCGCTTTTCCGCCTCGTTCATCCGCAGCCGCTGGGCCTCCATCTCCTGGTCCAGCGCAGCGCGCCGCTGGGCCCTGGCCCTGTTCTCCGGGCGGTCCAGGAATTCCTGGATGGCCTGCACCCGCGCCCGGGACAGCTCCAGCTGTTTTTGGGTTTGCGCAGCGCTTCTGTTTTGCACATCTGCCTGGTCCCGGAGTTCGGCGATGCGGTCCCCGGCCGCTTCGACTGCGTCGGCTGTATGGATCCAATCGCTGTAGCTGACCCCCAGCGCACCCAGCAGCGCCTGGTAGGATTCCGCGGCATCCAGCGCCTCCTCATAGGCTTCCTCGGCCCGCAGATAGGGAAGCCCACGGCTCCCTTCCCGGATCTGCTGCTCCACACGGGCAACAGCCTGTTTGGCAGCCCGCTCCTGGTCCAGGCACCGCTCTTTCTTGGCCTGTGCTGCAGAGAAGCTTTCTTGCGCCTGGGCAAGGATCTCCAAGGCCTGGTCCAGCTCGGTTGCCGGCGGCAGCTGTTCCCTTTCTTCTTGCAGCTTTGCCAGACGGCGCTCCAATCCATCCAAGACGGACTGCTTTTCCCGTACCAGCGCTTCGGCACGGTCCAGCCGCTCCTCACACTCTCGCAGCTGCCGCTCCCGGTTGGCGCGGCGCGCGGCGGCGCCCACAAAGCCGGCAGGGCCTTCCGGACGGCTTTGCCCTTGGATTGTGCCACAGCGGTATCTCCCATCGGGCAGCAGAGCAGTGCCCGCCTGCAAGTCGGATTGGGAAATGCCCCGCAGGCAGGAAAGAACCGTCTCCCGGAAGCGCAGATCCCCATCGGGAAGCAGACTGGCAATAGGGTCCCGAACAGGTGGGTCTGGGGACAGGAACCGGTCCGGGTATTCCTGGAGCAGCTCCCGGATTTCCTCCAGGTTCTCCCGGGGGACCACCAGCGCATCTAAAATCCCGGCGTCGGCAAGCTGAGCTTCCAACAAATCACGCTGAGACTGTCCCAGCTCCGGGGCAAAATCTACGACCTCGTAAAAGGCCGCGTGGGGAATGCCCCGCATCATCAGCTGCACGCGGGTGGCCTGAATCTGTTCCCTCCGGGGTGGAATCGGCTCCGGCTGCCCCCGGAGCAGCGTCAAGGTTTTTCGTATCTCTTCCCGCGCCCGCCTTAGCTCTTTCAGCTGGAGCTCCTCTTTGTTTTTCTCGCCCTGCAGCCCGCCGAGACGCTCCAGGTAGCGGGAACCGACAAAGCGGCTGACCTCTGCCCAGTCCGCCGGGGAGCGGTATTGGACGACCATCCGCTTTAGGCTGGGCAGCTCTTCCGTGGAAAGGTGGAGCTCCTGGCTGCTATCCTGCCAACGGGCAACGGCTTCCAAGAGGTTGTCACGCTCCTGCTGCTCCAGCAGCTGCCCATCGCGCAAAGCGCCTTTTGCCTGGATTTCCGCGGCATCCGCCTCATCCAGCGCCTGGCAGGCCGCGTCATAGGTTTCTTTGGCTTGGGACAGCTCCCGGAAACACGCCAGCACCTGGCCAATGTGTTTTTTCCTCTGCTGGAGGGCAGCGGAAAGGCTGTGGCTTTCCGCCCTGGGGGACCTTTGGCGCAGCGCCCTGGCATACTGTTGGTGCTCCTCCCCCAGGGCCAGCAGCTCGTTTTGCCCATTGAGCTCACGTATACCGCACTCCAGCTGGTCCTGCGCCTCGGAAAGCTGGCGCTCCTTTTGGCGCAAATCCACCTCGCAGCGGTCGATGATGCTGTGGAGGTTCTCCAGCTGGCGTCTCTCCTCTGCCAGCTGCTCCGCAAACTGGCTGCATGCGGCCTCCTCCTCTTCCATCCGCTTCCGCTGGGATTCCAGGCCGTCTTCTCCCAAGGCTGCATATTGGGCCTTTGCCTGCTGAAAAAGGGATTCCGCATCCTTCTGCTTTTGGGCCTGGTCCCGAAACTCCTGCTCCAGTTGTTCCAGGGCCTCTTTGGCGTCTTGCAGCTGGTTGCGAAGCCGCAGGGCATTGTTGTGGGCTTGCAGATATGCCTGGCCCTTTCTGCCCAGGATATATTGGTTATAGCGGCTGTACTCGTTGCGGATTATAGCCGCATCCCGCAGGGCGGTCTGAAAATCACGCAACGTGTCTTCCAGGGCATCCATTCTCTCCATCGTACTGACCATGGCGGAAAGGTCCTCATCTGTCAGCACTTGCAAGGATTCGTTCAATATCTTTTTCACTTCAGAGGGGCGGAAGGACTCCTTGGAAAGCTTGGGGGTGCGCACTTTGATGAGCAGCTGGATGAGCTGTTCATATTGGCGGATATCACGGAACTGGAACACCCTGTCGTTGACCAGCTGTTTGTACGTGCCGGGGGTTTCTGCCCAGTTGCTTTCATCGCCTATCAGGTTGCGGAGCTTCTGCTTGCTCAAGGGGAGCATCTGCCCTCCCACCGTTTCGTAAAGGGAGACACCGCCCTTCCCGATACGGCGTCCATCGCACAGGCAAAACCCCCAGAAATCAATGCCTTTCCCCCTTTGGGCGCGCATTCCAACTCCTATGGTGAGGTACTCTTCCACGCCGTCTTTTTTCAGCTCTAAATAGAGGTACCCGGTGGATTCTTCCCGTTCCCCATCCCCCAGGAGGTAGTACTCCATTTTTCGGTCCCGGGAGCCAAAGGGGTCTAACCGCTCCGGGCTTTTATTCCCATCCAGCAGGAAGGGGATAAAGCTCTGGGTGGTGATGGATTTGCCCGAGGCGTTGTTGCCCCGCAGCAAAAAGTGCCCATCCCGAATCCAGAACTCCTCGCAATCGTACAGCCAAAAATTGAGAAAGCCCAGCCTATGCATCTTCCAGCGGTTCATCCCACTTCTCCTCTCCGGGCCCGCCCTGATAGCCGGCGGGATAGTGTCCTATCCATTTTCCAACAGCGGGATAGAGCAAAAAGCCCTCGTCCCGCTCCTCTAAAAGCATCCAACCGGCCATGTAGGCAACCAGCTCCTGTGCCAGCTTTTCCTGGGGAAGCTCCCGCAGGCGGCGGCCCCATCCCGCTCCGCAGCGCTGGCGGCATTGGGCAAGCTCCTGCTGGAATTCCCGCCGGGTTAGGAAAACCGTATCGTCCTCCTGGCGGGGGTAAACACCCGCCGCAACCTGTTCCCGCAGCTGCCCGCAAAGCAGCAACGCCGCCTCGGGGATAGCCGCCTCCCGCGGGTGGACCAGCCCAAAGCGGCTTTCCTCATCCAGCACAAAAAACGCGCCGTTCCTGTGGATTTGGAGTTCCCCGCCCATGGCTTCCCCCAAGTGGCGGTTCAGCCACGAACGCTGGTTTTTCACATATTCATAATCGCTGCGGTTTTGCCTAGACCAGTACAGCGCCGGCGCCAGCGCCAACTGCCGGTACACCCGCTGAATCCTTTGACGCCCCCGGTCCGCTTCTTCCCCCTCCCACAAGAACGCCTCGTAATCCTCTATGGACGCGCAGTGCAGGGTATCGCGGCCAAAATGTGTGGGAAAATGCCGGGAAAGTCCTGTGTTTTCATAAAGGACTTCCTGGGTCTGGTCGCTCCCAAAGCCCTCGCTGGCGCCATCGTAGACAAGAAGCATCCCTGTCCGCTGCGCGTACTGGAGCACCCGCACCAGGGATTTCCTGTGGGGAAACCGGGTCCAATCCACCGGCTGCACCTCCGCAAGGAGAGCCTCGATCCCTTCGGTCAACGAAGAGAGCAGGAACTGCTCTCCGTCATCCAAGTCGGACAGGAAAAGCAGCAGGGCACACAGCAGACAGTAATCCTGCTTTTCTTGAAATTCCTGTATTCCCATCCAAGCCATGGCCTTTGCCGGGACTTTTTCCAGTTTTACCACGGCTTCATTGACAATCAGGTTCCAGCCCAGCTGTTCGTTTACAAGGCGGCGGTAATGGGGCAGCGCCCGCTTTACAGCAAAATACAGGTCCTTGTTCTCCGCCCGGGTCACCCAGAACCTATCCAGCAAAAACCGAAACTCATACATACCCATTCTCCTCAAACACCAGCACGCAGTCCGGCATGGAAAGCGTGCCGTCTGTGCACACCAACTGGCACGTTCCCTCCCCGCGCTTTTCCAGGAAAAAACGCTGCCCATACTGGGTGATCCCGCAGCCATCAGGCGCGAGGTTTGCCATAGCTACCCACGACAGGAATACGCTGCGCACCTCCGGCGGGACCGGCTCCTTTAAGGCAGAGAAATCCAGCCTCCCCTCGTGAACATAGTGCAGGGTCTTTTCCCGAAGGCGGCGCTCTTCCTCCAGGATTTTCTTCCGCTGGGCCGCCTTTTCCGCGCTTTTATCCGCAAACCCGCTGCGGTCCATACGGGGCTTATAGGTGCGCAGTCTTGGCTGCAGGGCGTAGTCCAGAGGCGGCTCTTCGTAGGTACTCAAGTCGATGCGTTCCGTCTCGCGCTCGGCGTTTCTGATAAAGTGCCTGCATTGTTGGGAACCAAACACCAAGGCGGAGAGCCGGTGGGCATCCTCCATGGAGGGGACACCCGCGAACAGCGTCATCAGGTGGCGCAGCTCCGCCTTGTTGCTGACGCCCATATTCTGCATTTGAACCAAGATGGCGGCGTTCTGGACCACTCTGCGGATGACCTCGTTTGTAACGTCCATCACCTGCCTAGCCGTGGAATCTTTCCCTGTAAACCACTCCATCAGCGATTTCCATACGCCCTGCTCCTGCTGCCAAAGTTCCTGCTGCCAGAAAGAGCCTGGGTCCCCATGGGGGCGCGGGACTTCCAGCGCGCTTTTGTGCACCAACGTGAGGATGCGGTGGACCTGCTCCTCCGAAAACGATTCCAGCAGCGCACCAATCTGCGCAGCGCTGCTTTGAAGGTCCTGGACAAAATCTTCCAGGTAACGGATGAGATGTTGCTTATACACCAGAAACTCCGCCGATTTCATCTGCTTTTCCGCGCTGGGGCCGTAAAATTCCCGCAGATAATCCTGATGGTTTTGACGAAGGCGGCGGAAATCCTCCTGCAGTTCCCCCCACCATTCCCCCACCTCTTTCAGGGACATCTTTTCCAGCTGTTCCGCAGCCCGCAAAGCCCCTTGTATCCGGCGGAAAGCGCTGGAAGAAAGGCCTGTGCTGTGGGTATACAGGTTTTCCAGCGTAATGGTCATGCGTTCCACTTCCAGGGCGGCCTCTGTCATCATGTACTGGAACTGGCGGTTTTTAAAATCTGCGATGGTGTACGCCTTATGCGGGTCCTGGATAGGGGTCAGGTTTTTCCACTTGACTAGCTGGTCTAGGTCCGGTATCAGCTGCTCCGCAGTATACCCGGCAAAAAGAGGGTCTTGCTGCAACAGGGCCAGAAGGGCATCCTTATCCAGCTGATAGCGCATTTTTTGATATTCCAGGTAGAACGTGCGCATAATGGCCCGGTAGGACACATAACTATCCGCAGACAAATATCTTGTCTGGGGGATGCTCTCCAACAAATCTGCCTGCAGCGCCATTCCCATGCCCTCCCATCGGCGCACTGCCTTCTTGTGCGCATTCTATACAAGAACAGTATAACTCCTTTTTTTCAATTTCGCAATTTATTTCATTAGGACAACAGTGTGGGTTGGCGTTCTTCCTCTAACGGAAGCTTCCTTCTCCGCTTGAGCAGGAACGCGGAATTCAGAATGACGGCCACCGAGCCAGCGTTAGGCACCAGGGCGCCCGCCACCGGGCTTACCCAAATTCCCCCCGCACCCGGCGGAACAGGCCGCTGTAGCGCTTCTGCTCCCCTTGCAGGCAGGCGAGGTAATAGGTGGCGCGGGCCTCCGCATCCTGCAGGGGGATTGCCACCCGGTTTTCCCAGGGGCGCTCCCGCTCCAGGGCGCGGATAGAACCGAACGCGGGCAGCGTGGAGGAATCTATCAGCTGGTGGAGGGATTCCAAGCTGTCCTGGGCCAGCAGGTTACTGTGGGGCAGCTTGCGGCGGCAGAGCTCCATCCAGGCCAGGGCGTTTCGATGGGCCAGCAGGCTGAGGCCATCCAGGTCTTGGAAGGTGACGGACTGCCGGGCCGCCAAGGGGTGGCCCAGCGGCACGGTGACGCAAAGGCAGTCGTCCAGATACGCCCCTATCCGCGGTGCAAAACATCTACTCCATGATGGACCGGGCCTACGAGAAGGGTGTCATCCCCTACTGCCAGGAGCACAACATCGGCTTTGTGGCTTTCTCCCCCATTGCCAGCGGGTACCTTTCCGGCAAGGTGGACCCCAACCAGACCTTTACCGGCGACGACGTGCGCCAATGGGTGCCCCAGCTGAAAAAAGAGAACATGCTGGCCAACCGCCCCCTGCTGGAGGTGCTCTCGGACATGGCCGCCAGGAAACACGCCACCAACGCCCAAATCACCCTGGCGTGGATGCTCCGCAAGTACCCCCATGTGGTGCCCACCCCCGGCTCCAAGAACAAGGGGCGCATTTTGGAGAACCTGGGCGCCTGGGAGGTGGAGCTCTCCTACGGGGAGTTCCAGGAGCTGGAGGACGCCTTGGGCCGCATCGCCATCCACGGCCAGCGCAGCGATTTGGGGAATCGGACAGAGTTTATAGACGCATAAGGAGCGCGCTGTCTCCCCGCCGTTTCCCTGTGCGGGCGCAAACATGCCCACGCCCAGGAGTACGGCATAGAGGAGCAGGGGGAGAAGCCTGGTCTCCCTCGCGGGAGCACCGCCTGGGGCAAATGAGGAGGGGCAGCCTGCTGCGAAACCGTCCTGGGCACTGCCGGCCGGATGCCGGCATGAGAGGAAAGGCTATTCTTGCGGCAGGGGATTTGCCAACAGGCAATGAAAAAGGGCTGCTGCATTTCGCAACAGCCCCTTCCCTTTTGTCTCAATTCTGGGCGCTGGAAGCGTCCCTGCCCAAGGCGTTGGCGCAGTAGCGCATCAGGTCCTCCTTGGTGTTCAGCTCGGCGGTGCTCTGCATCAGCTGCTCCTGAAGGATGGGCGGCAGGGAGTTGAAGTAGAGTTTCGCCTCCATATCCATCTTGCTGGGGTCCGGCATAGGGCTGGCTCCTTTCTCACTGGTTTTACTCCTAGTCTGCCCGGGGACAGCGCCGCTATACCCTCCCGCCGGGAAAAGCCGCAAAACACAAAGGGCCGCCGCTGGCTTCGCGGCAGCCCTTTTTCTGTTTTTCAGTAATATGGGGATGGATGCTTTAGCGCTGCTTAAAGGCTTCCAGGTCCACCACCTGGCCGCCGTGGAGCCGGGATTCCTCCGCGGCCAGGGCGATGAAGTGGCTTTCCATGGAGTGCTCCAAGGTGGTGGTGCGCTCGTTGGGCTCGGCGTCGTTTAAGAGCATCTCCAGGAAGTCCTGGATGATGCCGCTGTCGCCGCCGCCGTGGCCCTTCAAATCGCTGGAGAGCTTGCCCACGTCGATGGTCTCCTCCTCCTTGCCGAACTCCCGCACGTGGATGATGTTGGAAAGCATATCCGCCTCAATCTCCCCCTGGGTGCCCATGGCCTTGAAATAGCGGTAGCAGCTCTCGGTAAAGGCGCACATGGTGAAGCTGATGGTGGAGCCGTCCTCCATCAGGAGATTGGTCTGCTGGTGGTCCACCACGTCGTTGTCGCAGTGGTACACGCAGCGGCCGTAGGGGCCTTCCCGCAGAGCCTTGTAGGTGCTTTCCATGGTGTTCTCCACGCTGAGCACGGAGCTCATCCAGCTGGAGCCGGTGGCCAGGCCCGTTTTGGGGCTGGTGATGTAGATTTTCTCCGCGTCGAAGAGACATTTCTCCTTGGCCTTGCAGCCATCCAGGCAGCGGAGGGCGGCGCCTTCCGGGGCGCACTCCGGCTTAAAGAGGCGGGTGCTGCCAAAGCTGGAGACGGCCTTGCACTTCTTCCCCAGCAGCCAGGTGAGGATGTCCATATCGTGGCAGGACTTTTGCAGAATCATGGGGCTGGTCTCCTGGGAGTTGCGCCAGTTGCCCCGCACAAAGGAGTGGGCCTGGTGCCAATAGCCCACGTTCTCATTGGCGCAGATGGAGACCACGTCGCCAATGCGGCCGCTGGAAATCAGCTCTTTCAGCTTGTTGTAGAAGGTGGTGTAGCGCAGCACGTGGCAGACGATAATCTTGCCGGGGCAGTCCTTGGCCACTTCCAGAATCTCCTTGCACTTGTCCAGCTCGGGGGAGATGGGCTTCTCCATGAGGATGTTATAGCCCTTGCGCAGGGCGGGGATGGCGTGGCCCACATGCTGGCGGTCCATAGTGGAGACCACCATAACATCGGCCAGCTTCTCCTGCTCCAGCATTTCCTCGGCGCTGGAGAAGCAGTTCTCCTGGGGGATGTCGTAGAGCTGGCGGGCCTTTTCCACCTTGCGGGGGTCCAGGTCGGCCACCGCAACCACTTTCATCTTTTCGGGGAACAGCTTCTGCATGGAGGCGTAGGTGCTGCCGCGGTCACCGAAACCGGCAATGGCAAAGGTAACAGGCGCTTTCATATCCAAACTTCCTTTCTGTATATAGGGGATGCTTTGAGCCGGGCCCACTGCCCCGCCCTGTGTTTCTCCCCTTATTATAGAGAAAAGGGCGGGAAAAGCCAAGCCCTCCCGCCCTGAAAATGGAATCATTTTTTATGCGCTCTCCCCTGCCGAGGATGGACGCTGAAACCCTGCTTGCGCTGGAGCGCCCACGGGGGAAAATCACACGACCGGCTTCCCTTCCCTATCCAGCAAAGGGGTAAAGCCTCCCGCGTTCCCGTTTTTATGGAACAGGTACTGCACGCCTGTTTCCGTGTCCAACCAAATCTCAATTACATCGATGGTGCCCTGCTGGTATATTTTCTGAAAGCGGTTCAACCTTATACCTCCCTGTTTTAGAGATGCTTTGGCCCTCTTACGCGGTGACGATGCTGTTGGCCTTTTGCAGCTTTAGCAGCTCCACGGCGTCCTCGCGCATTTTGTACTTGAGGATTTTGCCGGCAGCGTTCATGGGGAACTCCTTGACAAAGCTGACATAGCGGGGCACCTTGTGCTTGGCCATGTGGGTGCGCACATAGTCCTTGATTTCCTCCTCCGAGGAGGTCTCCCCCTCCTTGAGGATGACCACCGCCATAATCTCCTCGCCGTACTGCTCATCGGGCACGCCGATGACCTGCACGTCCCGGACCTTGGGATGGGTGTAGATGAAGTCCTCAATCTCCTTGGGGTAGATGTTCTCGCCGCCGCGGATAATCATATCCTTGATGCGGCCGGTGATTTTGAAGTTGCCCTCGGGCGTGCGGCGGGCCAAATCGCCGGTGTGAAGCCAGCCGTCCTTATCGATGGCGGCTGCTGTGGCCTCGGGCATTTTGTAGTAGCCCTTCATGATGTTGTAGCCCTTGGCGCAGAACTCGCCGTCCACCTCGTCGGGCAAATCCTCGCCGGTCTCCGGGTCCACAATCTTGCACTGGACGCCGAACAGGGGCCGGCCCACGGTGTTCACGCGGACATCCAGGGGGTCGTCCACATGGCTTTGGGTGCAGCCGGGGGAGGACTCCGTCTGGCCGTAGACAATGGTGATCTCGTTCATGTGCATCTTGTCCACCACGTCCTGCATCACCTTCACCGGGCAGGGGGAGCCCGCCATGATGCCGGTGCGCATGTGGGAGAAATCGGTCTTTTCAAAGTTCTCGTGCTCCAGCATGGCGATGAACATGGTGGGCACGCCGTGGAAGGCGGTGATCTGCTCCTGGTTGATGCAGTGCAGGCCCTTGCGGGGGGAGAAGGCGGTGATGGGGTACATGGACACGCCGTGGGTCATGGAGGCGGTCATGGCCAGCACCATGCCAAAGCAGTGGAACATGGGCACCTGAATCATCATCCTGTCGGCGGTGGAGAGGTCCATGCAGTCGCCGATGGCCTTGCCGTTGTTCACCACATTGTAGTGGGTGAGCATGACGCCCTTGGGGAAGCCTGTGGTGCCGGAGGTGTACTGCATGTTGCACACGTCGTCCTTGCGTACCTGGCGGCGGCGGTTCTCCACCTCGGTGGGGGGCACGGAATCGCCCAGGCCCATGGCGTGCTCCCAGGTGTAGCAGCCCTTCTGCTGGCTGTCCACGGTGATGACATTTCGCAGCATAGGCAGGCGCTTGGAGTGGAGCTTGCCCGGCAGGCTGTCCTGAAGCTCGGGGCACAGCTCCTTGATGATGCCAACATAATCCGAGTCCTTGTAGCCGTCGATCATCACCAGGGTGTGGGTGTCGGACTGGCGCAGCAGATACTCGGCCTCGTGGATCTTATAGGCGGTGTTCACCGTCACCAGCACGGCGCCGATTTTGGTGGCGGCCCAGAAGGTGATGTACCACTGGGGCACGTTGGTGGCCCAGATGGCCACGTGGTCGCCCTTCTTCACGCCCATGGCGATGAGGGCCCGGGCGAACTGGTCCACGTCGTCCCGGAACTCCGAATAGGTGCGGGTGTAGTCCAGCTCGGTGTATTTAAAGCAAATCTGGTCGGGGAACTCCTTGACCATACGGTCCAGCACATCGGGGAAGGTGGCGTCGATAAGGGTCTCCTTGGGCCAGACGTACTTGCCGGTGTGGGTGCGGTTCTCCTGGAGCTCGCCCTCCTTCATGGAGAGGGTGGCGAAGTAGTCGTGCATGTAGTTGGCGAACTGGGGGAACACCACGCCGGCGTCGGAGAGCTCCTGGGCCCAGCGCTTCACCCACTCCAGGGAGATGTAGCCGTCGTAGCCGATGTCCACCAAGGCGTCCAGCATCTGGGGGATGGGCAGGTCGCCCTCGCCCATCATGCGGTACTGGGGCCGGCCGTCCACCATGACGCTGTCCTTGACGTGGACATACTTGATGAGCCCGCCCAGGTTCTGGACCGTCTCCCGGGGGGATTCCCCAGCGTAGCGGTAGGGGTGGTGCATATCCCACAGGGCCGCCACGGAGGGCATGTTCACCTTATCCAGCAGCGCCCGCAGGCGCTTGGTATCGGAATAGACGCCGTTGGTCTCCACCAGCAGGCACACGTTGAATCCCTGGGCAATGACGCCCAGCAGCTTGAGGGCATCCACCACAAAGGCGTCGTCCACCTCCCCCTCGGGCTGGGGATAGCGGTCGCCCAGCACCCGGATATAGGGGGTGCCCAGCTTTTTGGCCAGCACAATGTACTGGACGATCTCGGAGATGTTCTTGTCGAAGTCCTCTTTGTATTTCAGGGCGCAGCCAGCGGCCAAGCAAGGAATCTCCAGGCCCAGAGACTGCAGTTTCTCCAAGGTCTTAGGCAGTCGCTCGTCGGTAAAGGGACGTGCGTTTACGGCGAAGATGTCCTCTCCCAGCCCGCGGATTTCAATGCCGCCAAAGCCCAGGTCTTTTGCCATGGTGTAGATGTCGGTCCAGGAAAAGTCCGGGCAGGCCAGGGTGGAAAAACTGATTTTCATGGAGATTACCACCTCATCTTTATTAGTGTATACCGCATTATTATACAACTAACCCCTTGCCGGGGGCAAGGGGTTTTTGCAACATTTTACGTCTCTTCCGTCATTTTTTGAAAAAGAGACTTATTTTTGATGGGTGCGGCCAATGTCCTTGCGGTACATGGCGCCTTCAAAGGTGATGTTCTCCACGGCGGCGTAAGCCTTGTTTAAAGCCGCTTCCAGGGTGTCGCCCAGGGCGGTGATGCCCAGCACCCGGCCGCCGTTTGTCAGGAACTTGCCGTCCTCCAGCTTGGTGCCGGCGTGGTACACGGTGACGCCTTCAGCCTGGCCGTTTGCATCCAAGCCGTGGATTTCAATGCCCTTGGGATAGCTGCCCGGGTAGCCGCCGCTGGCCATGACCACACAGGCGCTGGCCTGCTCCGACCACTGGATGGAAAGCTCCGACAGGCGCTCTTTGGCCACGGCCTCCACAATCTGGGCGAAGTCCGTCTGCAAGCGGGGCAGCACCACTTGGGTCTCCGGGTCGCCAAAGCGGGAGTTGTACTCGATGACTTTGGGGCCGTCGGGGGTGAGCATCAGGCCGAAGTACAGGCAGCCCTTAAAGGGGCGGCCCTCGGCGTTCATGGCGGCCATGGTGGGCAGGAAAATCCGCTCCATGCACTGCTGGGCCACCTCCTGGGTGTAGAAGGGGTTGGGGCTGATGGTGCCCATGCCGCCGGTGTTGGGGCCCTTGTCTCCGTCGTAGGCGCGCTTGTGGTCCATAGAGGACACCATGGGGCACATGGCCTTGCCGTCAGTAAAAGCCAGCACGGAAACCTCCGGGCCGGTGAGGAACTCCTCCACTACCACGTGGGCGCCGCTTTCACCGAAAATCTTGTCCTCCATGATGGAGTGGAGGGCGGCCTTGGCCTCCTCCTCATTCTGGGCAATGACCACGCCCTTGCCCAGGGCCAGGCCGTCGGCCTTGATGACAGCCGGGTACTTGCCCTGGGCCTTGATGTACTCCAAAGCGGCGGCGGGGTCGGCAAAGACCTCATACCCCGCGGTGGGGATGCCGTACTTCTTCATCAAGTCCTTGGAGAACACCTTGCTGGCCTCGATCTGGGCGGCGGCGGCGTTGGGGCCAAAGCAGGGGATGCCCGCGGCCTCCAGGAAATCCACCATGCCTGCGGCAAGGGGGTCGTCCGGGGCCACAAACACCAAATCCACCTGCTGCTCCTGGGCCAGGGCCAGCATGCCCTCCTTGTCCATGGCGTTTACCGGGAAGCACGCTGCGTCCCGGCTGATGCCCCCGTTGCCCGGGGCGCAGAGCACCGCCTCAACCTGGGGGCTCTCCTTCAGCTTGCGGACAATGGCGTGCTCCCGCCCGCCGCTGCCGACAACTAATATCTTCATGGGAATTCTTCCTTTCTACCTTGTATCTTACAACAGCCGCCACACGTCGGTGAGGGTGGGGCAGGTGAAGTCCGCCTCCCCGTCCTCCCGGTGGACCTGGATGGTGTGCCAGCCCGCTGCCTTGGCGCCGGCCAGTTCCTGGGAATCGCCGCTGACCAGCCAAATCATGCCGGGAAAGTGGGCAGCCAGTTCCGCCCGGCGGTACAAGCCCTCCCCGTGGGAGCCAGCCAGCTCCACCCGGCCGGAAACCACCCGCCCGGGGAAGAAGCGCTCCAGGTGCAGCTTGGGCAGCAGCTCTGTCAGGCGGGGGAAACCCTCCGCCAGCATGTAGTTCTGATAGCCCTTATAGGCGCACAGGGCCAAGGTGGCGGCAGCGTCGGGATAGACACGGTACTGGCCGGGGTCCAACGGGTTGGGAGACGGGGCGCCGGGCTCCGCCAAGGTGCCCAGGAACCCCCAAAAAATCGCTTTGCGCATGGGCCTCGCCCCCTTTCGTCCGATGGGAAATCAATGGTGGAACAGGCGGATGCCCGTAAAGGCCATGGCGATGCCGTACTTGTCGCAGGTCTCGATGACGTTGTCGTCCCGGATGGAGCCGCCGGGCTGGGCGATGAACTCCACGCCGGACTTGTGGGCCCGCTCGATGTTGTCGCCAAAGGGGAAGAAGGCGTCACTGCCCAGGGCCACGCCGGTCATGCCGTCCAGCCAGGCGCGGCGCTCCTCCCGGGTGAACTCCTCGGGCTTCTCGGTGAAGAACTGCTGCCAGGCGCCGTCGCGAAGCACATCCATGCACTCGTCGCCGATGTACACGTCGATGGTGTTGTCCCTATCGGCCCGGCGGATGCCCGGCTTAAAGGGCAGGTTCAGCACCTTGGGGCACTGGCGCAGGTACCAGTTATCGGCCTTGTTGCCAGCCAGGCGGGTGCAGTGGACGCGGCTCTGCTGGCCGGCGCCCACGCCGATGGCCTGGCCGTTTTTCACGTAGCACACGGAGTTGGACTGGGTGTACTTCAAGGTGATGAGGGAGACAATCAGGTCCCGCTTGGCCTCCTCGGTGAGGGTCTTGTTCTGGGTGGGCAGGTTTTGCAGCAGGCTCCCGTCGATTTTCAGCTCGTTGCGGCCCTGCTCAAAGGTGACGCCGAACACGTCCTTGTGCTCCACAGGGGCGGGCTTGTACTCGGGGTCGATCTGCACCACGTTGTAGCCGCCCTTGCGCTTCTCCTTCAGGATGGCCAAGGCCTCGTCGGTGTAGCCGGGGGCGATGACGCCGTCGGACACCTCCCGCTTCAACAGCAAAGCGGTCTCCTTGTCGCACACGTCGGAGAGAGCGGCCCAGTCGCCGTAGGAGGACATGCGGTCCGCGCCCCGGGCGGCGGCGTAGGCGCTGGCCAAGGGGGACAGCTCCAGGTCGTCCACAAAGTAGATTTTCTTCAAGGTGTCGGAAAGGGGCACGTACACGGCGGCGCCAGCGGGGCTGACGTGCTTAAAGGAAGCGGCGGCGGGCAGGCCGGTGGCCTCCTTCAGCTCCTTGACCAGCTGCCAGCTGTTGAGGGCGTCCAGGAAGTTGATGTAGCCGGGCTTGCCGTTTAAGACGGTGACGGGCAGCTCCCTGCCATCCTTCATGAAGATACGGGAGGGCTTTTGGTTGGGGTTGCAGCCATATTTCAAGGGCAGTTCGTTTGCCATGTTCCATCCATCCTTTCTAAATTCACTGGTTCTTGTTGACGATGCGGGTATCGGTGGCGCCGGTGGCCAGGTCGATGGTGCGCACAAACAGGGACACCTTGTTATCCTGGTTCAAGTTCTCCCACAGGCTGGCGGTGAAGGCGTCGATGTCCCCTTCAATAGAGACAGGGGTGGGCTCCCCCTCGTAGGAGGGGATGGGGTTCCCATCGCACTTGTAGGTGTGGATAAAGTGGCCCAGGCCCGGCTGGCCCGGGTACTCGAAGGTCTGGCGCAGGCAGCCGGTACCGGCCTCGTCGGCGGCCTTGAGGATAGACAGCTTATAGCTGCCGTCGGGGCTTAAAAGCCCGGAGATGCGGGGGGTCCAGTTGGGGCCGTCGGGCTCGAATTCCCGGGTGCGCAGGGCCTGCTCGAAGGGGAGGCCCTTTTCCAGAAAGTCCCGGATGGTGTCGGTCTGGTCGCCGTTGGTGATGATAAGCCCCCGGCCCATCTGCCGCACCGGGTGGTAGATGATGAGGCTGGGGTCCTCCATTTTGGCGGGGTCGGCGGCTTCGGTGCGGATGCCGTCGGGCTCCTCCACAAAGACGCGGTTGCGGCTGTTGACGCTGCGGCCCATGATGAAATAGGCAACGACAGCCTGCTTGCCGTCGGCGCTCTGGCCGATGACGATGCCCCGGCCGGGATAGCTGTTGCCCGCCAGGTCCTGCTTGATATCCACTGGTTTCATGGTGATGCTCCTCTCTAAAAATGAGCTGTTTCTTCCGAAATGTGCAACGCCGAAGGCGCATAAAAGTTTGCGCGTGACCGCGCAGGACAAGCCGCCTTCTTGCCTGCGGCAAGAGCGGGAGCGCTCCGCCGAAGGCGCATAAAAGTTTTGCCAGCTTTTTCAAAAGCTGCGGTTGGTAAGGCGGAGCCTTACGACCTTGCCCTGAAAGCAAAGCGCAGCTTTGCAGAAAAGGCAACGCAGGCCCAAGCCCGCACGAGCCCAACGGGCGATAGGGCGCAGGGCCGGACGGTTTTCCAAAAGCCGCCTGTGGACCGTCCGGGCCCTTGTTTACGGGCCTTCGGCCCGGTATGACAAAGGCACTACTTTTCTTTCTCCGGCTGCGCCGATTAAGGCCGCGAGACGCTGTCTCGCGCTCTGCAAGCCTTTTGAAAAAGGGTCGCTACGTCCCGGTGGGACGTTGCCCAGCGACCGACCGAGACGGCAGTCGAGATGAGCGAAAACTTTACTCTTGACTTGCCTCTCTTATTCCGCGATGTGCACCACGCCGTCCTCCACGGACAACTTGCCCTGGCAGAACAGGGACACCGCCTGGGGCAGCAGAATCCACTCGGCTTCCTCCATCACCCGGCGCTGGAGGGTTTCGGGGGTGTCGCCCTCCTTCACCGCCACGGCCTTTTGCAGGATGATGGGCCCGCCGTCGCAGACCTCGTTGACAAAGTGGACCGTGGCGCCGGTGACTTTCACGCCCCGGGCCAGGACGGCCTCGTGGACATGGAGCCCATAGTAGCCCTTGCCCCCAAAGGCGGGCAGCAGGGCCGGGTGCACGTTGATGATGCGGTTGCGGAAGGCCTCCACAAAGTTGTCCCCGGTGATGGTGAGGAACCCGGCCAGCACCACCAAATCCACCTGGCGCTCCTTCAGGGCGTCGATGAGGGCCTGGCTGTAGGTGTCCACGTCGGGGTAATCCTTCCGGCGCAGGGTGATGGCCTCGATGCCGGCTTTCTCGGCCCGCTCCAGGGCGTAGACGTCCGGCCGGCTGGCAATGACCACCCGCAGCTGGCCGTTTACAATCTCCCCGGCGGCCTGGGCGTCGATGAGCTTTTGCAGGTTGGTGCCCCCGCCGGACACCAGCACGCCGATGTTCAGCACAGGATGACCCCCTCGCTGCCTTCCACCACTTCGCCCAGGACAACGGCCTCTTCCCCGGCGGCGGCAAAGGCGTCCAGGGCGGCCTGGGCGGTGTCTTTGGACACGGCCACGCACAGGCCCACGCCCATGTTGAAGGTGTTGAACATATCCCGCTCGGGGATGTTGCCCGCGGCCTGAATCATCGCGAAGATGGGCAGCACCGGCACGGCGGCCTTTTCAATCTTGGCGGTGAGGCCCTCCTTGAGCATGCGGGGGATGTTCTCGTAGAAGCCGCCTCCGGTGATGTGGGAGATGGCCTTGATGTCCGCGGCCTGGATGGCGGCCAGCACAGGCTTGACGTAGATGCGGGTGGGGGTGAGCAGCGTCTCCCCCAAGGTGGCGCCCAGCTCGTCGTAGTAGTGGGAGAGGATTTCCTTGTCCGCCTGGTCGTCAGCGCCGATGCCAAAGACCTTGCGCACCAAAGAGAACCCGTTGGAGTGCACACCGGAGGACTTGACGCCCAGCAGCACGTCCCCGGCCTCCAGGCGGGAGCCGTCGATGATTTTCTTCTTATCCACCACGCCCACGGTGAAGCCCGCCAGGTCGTAATCCTCCTCGGGCATCATGCCGGGGTGCTCGGCCGTCTCGCCGCCGATGAGGGCGCAGCCGGACTGGACGCAGCCCTCGGCCACGCCGGCCACGATTTGGGCAATCTTCTCGGGGAAGTTCTTCCCGCAGGCGATGTAGTCCAGGAAGAACAGGGGCCGGGCGCCGCAGCACACCACGTCGTTGACGCACATGGCCACGGCGTCGATGCCGATGGTGTCGTGCTTATCCAGCAGCATGGCGATTTTCAGCTTGGTGCCCACGCCGTCGGTGCCGGAGACCAGCACGGGCTCCTCCATGCCGGAAAGGTCCGGGGCGAACAGGCCGCCAAACCCGCCGATGCCGGAGACCACCCCGGGGATAACCGTGCGCTTGACGTGCTCTTTCATCAGTTCCACAGACTCGTACCCCGCGGTGACGTCCACGCCCGCGGCCTTGTAGCTGTCGCTGTAGCTTTTCATCGTGTTTTACCACTCCCTAAAAAATTGTCGTCGTTTGTGGCCTTACAGGGCCCAGGTGCCGTTCTTGAAAATCTGCACGGCCTTCCCCTCGCGGGTGTAGCCGGTGATGGAGAGCTCTTTGCAGCCCACCATAAAGTCCACATGGATGATGGAATCGTTGATGCCCTTGGCTTTCAGCTCCTCGCCGCTCATGGTGTCAAAGCCGGGGATGACCTCGTTAAAGCCCCGGCCTAGGGCCACGTGGCAGGTGGCGTTCTCATCAAACAAGGTGTTGTAGAACAGGATGCCCTGCTGGTAGATGGGGGACTCCACCGGCACCAGGGCAAGCTCGCCCAGCATGGCGGCGCCTTCGTCCATGGCGACCATGCGCTCTAACAGGGCCTGGCCCTGCTCCGCCTGGCAGGAGACCACCCGGCCATTCTCAAAGGTGACGGAGAACTTATCGATGAGGTTGCCCTGGTAGGACAGGGGCATGGTGGAGACCAGAGTCCCCTCGCAGCGGCCCCGCATGGGGGAGGTGAACACCTCTTCCGTGGGCATGTTGGGGTCGAAGAAGGTGCCGTCGGGCAGCGTGTCCCCGCCGCCGTGCCACTGGGCCTCCGGGATGAGCCAGCACTTGAAGTCCGTGCCGTTGGGCGCCTGGTAGTGGAGGTAGTCCAAATCCAGGGCGTTGAGCTTTTCGCAGTGGGCTTTCAGCCCCCTGTCGTGGGCCTCCCACTCTGCCATGGGGTCGTTGTCCTCGGTGACGCGCACCGTCTGGAGGATGGCCTCCCACAGCTTCTCCACCGCGGCGCTGGTGCGCTCCCCGGGGAAGACCTTCTTGGCCCACTTTTTCGAGGGCACGGCGATGATGCACCACTGGTACTTGTTGTCCAGGGCGTCGTGGTAGGACTTGAGGGCCATGCCACGGGCGGCGCCGGACTTCTGCATCTTCTCCACGTTGACGCCCTTCAGGCCGTCCGGGTCCGCAGAGGAGATGTGAATCATGGCGGGCAGCGTGTCCACGTAGTGCTGCATGCGGGCCTTTTCCCACTCCGCCACCTGGGAGAGCTGGGTCAAGGTCTCGTGGCGGTATTTCAGCTTGGTGCAAACCTGGTCCTCCCAGCGCATCTCCACCCACTTGGCGCCGGCGCGGTAGGCCTCCTCGGCCACCAGCTGGGCGAACTCGTGCTGCTCCACCTGGGCGTAGATGACGCAGCCCTGGCCCTTTTTCACATGGGCCCCCCGGCGCACCGCCAGCTGGGCATACTTGCGCATAACCGTTTTCTTCATAGCGTTCCCCTTTCCCGCCCCGCAGAGAAAAGGGGCGAATGCAAAAGCTTTTTAAGCCGTGTTACAGCGCGGCGACCTTCTCCTGGAGGGCGGCGTCCTTCTTGGCAACGCCCTGGGCCATGTCGGCCTTCATCTGGAGAAGCTGGGCGGCCAAATCCTCATCGGAGAGGGCCAGCATCTGACAGGCTAAAATGGCGGCGTTGTCCGCGCCGTCAATGGCCACGGTGGCCACGGGGATGCCGGAGGGCATCTGCACCGTGGAGAGCAGCGCGTCCAGGCCGTCCAAGGTGGAGGACTTCACCGGGATGCCGATGACCGGCAAGGTGGTGTGGGCCGCCAGCACGCCGGCCAGGTGGGCCGCTTTCCCCGCGGCGGCGATGATGACGCCAAAGCCCTGCTCCCGGGCCGTGCGGGAGAACTCCGCGGCAGCGTCGGGGGTGCGGTGGGCGGACATGACCTTCACCTCCACCGGGATGCCGAAGCCCTTCAGGCGCTTTATGGCCGGGGACACCGTGGGGAAGTCACTGTCGCTGCCCATGATGACCGCTACTTTTTTACTCATACTCAATCCCATCCTTTCCAAATCAACAAGAAACAGTACATACAGTAGAAGTATACACTGAAACGGGGAAAAGCGCAAGGTTTCCCCAAAAAAGAAAAGGGCAGGCCAAGGCCTGTCCTCTTTCGCGATGGGTCTTTATTCCAGGGGCAGCAGGGGCGTCTCCCCTTCTGGGAGCCCTTCCCCATCCAAGTCCGGCAGCGGAGTGATGGGCAGGGGCTGGGGCGTGGGGGCGTCCGGCCCGGGGAGCATGATGTGGGGCTCCACCAGGACGGTATCCCCTCCCCCGCCGGGCGCGCTCTCCAGGGCGGCCCCTAGGCAAAAGGGCAGCGCCAGGGCGGCGGCGCACAGCAAGGCGGCTTTCTGCAGCAGGCGGTTCTTTTTCATAGGCAGCTCCTCCTTTCGCGGCCACGGCGGGCCGCTTCTCTAAGCTTAGTATAGCTGCCCCGGAGGTAGTTTTGATTCCCTTGGGGAATATAGGGAAATATAGAAAAGGGAAGCGCCCAGGCGCTTCCCTTTGTTTCCAGCTTACCCTCTGTCCGCGGGGGGCGTATCCACCACCAGCTCCTTGAGGGAGGTGGCCAGGCCCGCCAGGCTCTGGATGTTGGAGGGGATGATAATCTTGGTGGCCTTGCCGTCGGCGGCTTTCTCAAAGGCCTCCAGGCTCTTGATGGCGATGACCTGCTCGCTGGGGTTGGCCTCGTTCATCAGCTTGATGGCATCGGCCACGGCACGCTGCACGGTGAGCACCGCCTCGGCCTCGCCCTGGGCCTCCCGGATTTTCGTCTCCTTCACGGCCTCGGCCCGCAGCACGGCGGACTCCTTCTCGCCCTCGGCGATGAGGATGGCGCTGCGCTTCTCGCCCTCGGCGTCCAGGATTTTGGCCCGGCGCTCCCGCTCGGCCTTCATCTGCTTCTCCATGGAATCCTGGATCTCCTTGGGCGGCACAATGTTTTTCAGCTCCACCCGGTTGACCTTGATGCCCCAGGCGTCGGTGGCCTCGTCCAGCACCACCCGGATTTTGCTGTTAATCACGTCCCGGGAGGTGAGGGTGTGGTCCAGCTCCATCTCGCCGATGATGTTCCGCAGGGTGGTGGCGGTGAGGTTCTCAATGGCGGAGATGGGGTTCTCCACGCCGTAGGCGTAAAGCTTGGGGTCGGTGATTTGGAAATAGACCACCGTGTCAATCTGCATGGTGACGTTGTCCTTGGTGATGACAGGCTGGGGCGGGAAGTCGATGACCTGCTCCTTTAAGCTGACCTTCTTGGCGATGCGGTCGATAAAGGGGATCTTCACGTGGAGGCCGGTACCCCAGCTGGCGTGAAACGCGCCCAGGCGCTCCACCACAAAGGCGTGGGCCTGGGGGACAATTTTGATATTGGCCACGATAATGGCCAAAAGGAACACAATCAAGATAACAACAAAAACCAACGTGCCGAACATAGCAGGACCCATAACTTTCTCTCCTCTTTCCACAATAATCTCGTTTGTTTACGGCTGCGGGGGCTCCACCGGGGTGACCAGCAGCTTGACCCCCTCTATCCTTTCGATGCGCACCCGGCTGCCCGCCTCGATTTTCCCGTCCTTCTGGGTGGAGCGGGCGGACCAGCTGTTGCCCATCACCGTGACGCGGCCGGTGGAAACCACATTGTCGATGTCCTGGATGACAATGCCGGTGGCGCCCACCACCCTATCGGCGTTGGTGCGCTCCTTGTGGTGGACCAGCAGCTTCTTCGCCAGGGGCCGGGTAAAGGCCAGGCAGGCCAGGGAAACCGCCAGGAACACAAAGATTTGCAGCCAGATAGGGCCGCCGCACAGGCTGACAACCAGGCCGGCCAGGCTGCCGGGCACAAACCACACGGACACCAGGCTGGGCACAACGGCCTCTACCACAGCGGCCAGGATGGCAATCCCCAGCCAGACAAAATCTATCACTTCCACAGGCATTCCCCTTTCACGGCCCCGGGAAAAATCCGGGGATGGTTTAGCTTTACTATACACTGTTTTTCACAAAAGCGCAAGTTAAATTGTGTGCTTTTCGACCCGTCCTCCCACAGAAAAAGCCGCCCGCGCCCAGCGGGTGGGGCGGACGGCTTTCAGTCAGGGCGGCGCAGGCGCAGGAAGGTGAGGTTTATCTCCCCGTTCTGGGCCGGGACAGAGCCGGAATAGGTCAGGGAAAAGGTGGTGGCGCTGGGGGCCGGCAAAATGAAGTGCGCCGAGCCCACCGCGCTGGAGCCTGTGACCGTGGTGGCAAAGTAGACGCCGTACTCCAGGTGGGGCGCGCCGCCATAGCTGGGGGTCACCTGCATATAGCCTGGCTGGCTCAAGGTGGCGGACACCTTGTAGGAGACCAGGTAGTCCCCGGGCTGCAAGGCGATGGTCTGGCTGCCCGGCTGGGTGATGGCCCCGGTGGGGTCCGTCACGGCAGGAAACAAATCCATCAGCTGCCCCTGGGAGAACTGCGCTTGGTATGTGTAAAAGGACGCAGCGCTGTCCGGCGGGACGATGCCTGGGGGGCCGGTTTCCCCCTGGGGCCCTGTGGCGCCTGTGGGGCCGGCGGGGCCAACAGAGCCGGTGGGACCTGGGCTGCCGGCGGCTCCGGCGGGGCCCGTAGCGCCGGGGATACCCCGGGGCCCTGTAGCGCCTGCGGGGCCAGTGGGGCCAGTGACGCCTTGAGGACCGGCAGGCCCTGTGGCTCCCGTGGCGCCTTGGGGGCCTGGAATCCCTTCAGGCCCGGTGCTGCCGGTGGGACCTTGGGGACCAGTAGAGCCCGCGGACCCTGGCTCCCCTGGGGCGCCGGTTGGCCCGGTGGGGCCCCTCTCCCCCGTTGGCCCGGGTGGGCCGGGAGGCCCCTGCTCCCCGGTGGAGCCGGGAGGTCCTTGCGGGCCGGGACAGCAACATGGCCTGCCGTAATAATAGATGTGGTCGCCCATACGCGCGCCCCCTTTCCCTCCAGTATATGGCGGGGCGGCGGGAGGGTGACAAAAAGGGAGGGGAACGCTTCCCCCTCCCTTCTAAATTGGGCTGCTTATTCGATGTTCTCCCCCAAGGTGCCCTGGCTCTGGGCGGTGAGGTAGGCGTTGATGAAGCCGTCCAAGTCGCCGTCCATCACGGCGTTGACGTTGCCGGTCTCATAGCCGGTGCGGTGGTCCTTGACCATGGTGTAGGGCATGAACACGTAGGAGCGGATCTGGCTGCCCCAGGTGATTTCCTTCTGCTCGCCCTTGATGTCAGAGATTTTCTCCAGGTTCTCCCGCTCTTTGATTTCCATCAGCTTGGCCACCAGCATCTTCATGGCCACTTCCCGGTTCTGGAACTGGCTGCGCTCCACCTGGCAGGACACGGTGATGCCCGTGGGGATGTGGATGAGCCGCACGGCGGAGGAGGTCTTGTTGACCTTCTGGCCGCCGGCGCCGCTGGCGCGGTAGACTTCCATCTTGATGTCCTCCGGGGGGATTTCCACGGTGTTGTCCAGCTCCATCTCGGGCATGACCTCCAAAGAGCTGAAGGAGGTGTGGCGGCGGCCCGCGGCGTCAAAGGGGGACACGCGCACCAGCCGGTGGACGCCCGCCTCGCTTTTCAGGTAGCCATAGGCGTTCTCGCCCTCCACCATGATGGAGGCGCTTTTCAGGCCGGCCTCGTCGCCGTCCAGGTAGTCCAGGGTGGTGACTTTAAAGCCGTGGCGCTCGGCCCAGCGGTTGTACATGCGGAACAGCATCTCGGCCCAGTCCTGGGCCTCGGTGCCGCCGGAACCGGCGTGGAAGGTGAGGATGGCGTTGTTCTTATCGTACTCGCCGGTGAGCAAGGTGGACAGCTTCATGGAGGCAATCTCGTTTTTAATGGATTCAATCTCCTCTTTGGCCTCGTCCACCAACGAGAGGTCCTCGGCCTCGTCGCCCATCTCGATGAGGGCCATGCAGTCCCCGGCGCGGCTTTGGAGCTTTTGATAGGCCTCGTCCTTCCCCTTGAGGGCGGCCATGCGCTGGGTGATTTTCTGGGCCTGCTCCATATTGTCCCAGAAGCCGGGCTCGGCGGACTTGTGCTCCAGCATCTCCACCTCTTCCCGCAGCTTTTCCAGGCCCAGGGCCTGGCCTAAGTCCTGGAGGGCAGCTTCCTGCTCTTCCAGCTCCCGTTTCAATTCTTCAAATTGCAGCATATCTCACGGACAACCTTTCCAAAACATATTCTCTGGCTATTATACAGGAAACCAGGGGCGTTGTAAACTCCAAAAGGCCGGCGGGGACGAAAGTTTTCCCGGGAAATGGGCCTTGGGACGGGGCTTTCCGCCCTGGGAAGGCCGGAGGGATTTGCGTCGAAACTGTAAAAAATATTAACAGAGTGAAAATTCCAGGGGTTTTCGTTGCGCTTTTGACAGGAATCGTGTAAAATAGGCTTAATGAAAAATCTACCTCATTTCTTATCTCTTTATGGAAAGGACCACTTATGCTGGATTACACTGGAATCAAGTGCCCTGTGTGCGGGGTGCCCTTCCGCTCGGGGGATGACATTGTCGTCTGCCCGGAGTGCGGCGCACCCTACCACCGGGCTTGTTATCAGGAAAAAGGCGCGTGTATTTTCGACGACCTGCATAAAGAAGGCAAGGAGTGGAAGCCGCCTGCCCCGCCCCAGGCGCCAGACCCCCGGGCGGAAATCAAGGACCAGGAGTGCCCGGTGTGCGGCACCCTGAACGGACACAGCGCCCTGTTCTGCAACCGCTGCGGGGCCTCCCTCACTGGGGAGCCGCAGCAGTACAACAACACCGCCGTCAACCAGGGGGGCGCCCAAGGCCCCTACGGCGGGGCCGCCCAGCAGGGGAGCGGCTATGGCGCCTATCCCCCGCCCCGCACCGGCTTTGGCGGCACGGTGCCGCCCTTTGCCTTTGACCCCATGGGCGGCGTCTCCCCCGCCGAGGTACTGGACACCGGCGTCTCCTTTGGGGACGCCTCTAAGCTGGTCAAGCAGAACACCGCCTACTATATGCCGGTATTCCGCTATATGAAGCAGACCGGCAAGAACAAGTTTAACTTCTCGGCGTTTTTGTTCTCCGGGGCGTGGATGCTCTACCGCAAGCAGTACAAGTACGGGGCCATTGTCACGGCCATCATGTTCGCGCTGTTCATCGCCTTGCAGGCGGTGTGCTATTTGGTGTGGCTGCCCATGTACACCCAGCTGGCCCAGCAGGCCGGCGTGGATTTGACCACCCAGGCAGGCATCACCACGGAGCAGAGCATTGTCATAAGCCAGCTGTTGGCCCAGGACCCCTTGAGCCTATTCTGCTTTTACCTGCCGCTTGTGATTGTTGCAGCCATGCTGGTGGTGATGCTCATTGTGGGCTTCCGCGGCAACAAGATGTATATGCGCCACTGCGTCCGCACGGTGCGGAAGGTGAAGGCCACCGGCAACGACGGCGACCCCAACAACACCCTGGACGCCCGGGGCGGCGTGAACACCTCTATCGCCGTGTGCCTGTTTGTGTGCTATATGCTGATAGTCAACCTGCCCCTGTGGTTGTAAAGCGAGGAAAGATTTCTGTTTGAGAAGGAGTTTTCGAAGTATGAAGAAAGTTCGCAAAGCGGTTATCCCTGCGGCGGGCCTTGGCACCCGCGTATTGCCCGCCACCAAAGTGATGCCCAAGGAGATGCTCCCCATTGTGGATAAGCCCGCTATCCAATATATAGTGGAGGAAGCGGCTGCCTCCGGCATTGAGGACATCCTCATCATCACCAACCGGGGCAAGGGCCTGTTGGAGGACCACTTCGACCGCGCCCCCGAGCTGGAGCGGCGCCTGGCCGGCGATCCCGCCAAGGAGGCCATCTTAAACCAGGTGGTGGGCATTTCCAAGCTGGCAAACATCTTTTACGTGCGCCAGAAGGAGACAAAGGGCCTTGGCCACGCCATTGGCTGCGCCCGGGAATTTGTGGGGGACGAGCCCTTTGCCGTGCTGTACGGCGACGACGTGATTTTGGGCGAGGACCCCGCCTGCGGCCAGCTGATGCGCGCCTATGAGCAGTTCGGCAGCGGCGTGGTGGGCGTGAAGGAGGTCTCCCGGGAGGCCATCCGGAAGTACTCCTCCCTCAAGGTGGAGCACATTCAGGACAACTACTTCCGCTGCACGGACATGGTGGAAAAGCCCCAGCCCGGCCAGGAGTTCTCCCTGTACTCCATTTTGGGCCGCTGCGTGCTGCCGCCGGAAATCTTTGACATCCTGGACAACACCCCTCCCGGGGCGGGCGGGGAAATCCAGCTGACCGACGCCATGGCCACCTTGGCCCGCCGGGACGGCATGACCGCTGTGGACTTTACCGGCACCCGGTACGACATGGGCAACAAGCTGGGCATTATGCAGGCCAGCGTGGAAGTGGCCCTGCGGCACCCGGAGATAGGCGAGGACTTCCGGGCCTATTTGAAGGAGCTGTGCAAGACGCTTTGAACAAACGATCTGCCCCCTGGCGCCGCCGGGGGGATTTTTTGAAAGGAGCGGTGAAGAATGGCGGCCATTTATTTTCCCAGCTGCAACTTTACGAAGGCCAGCCCCCGGGCGGCGAAACGGCTGCGGGACTACATGAAGGAACGGATGCCGGTGGCGGGCTGCTGCCGGGTGGACAAGACACCCTACCCAGCCGGGGACACGGCCCTTTACTTCTGCCAGGCCTGCCGGGAAACCCTGGAGGCCAAGGAGGGCAATCAGCTCCTGCTGGAAAATCTGTTTGTGTGGCTGGACAGACAGGAGGACTTTCCCTGGCCGGATTACAGCGGGCTGGTTGTCAACGTGCAGGACTGCTGGCGGGACCGGAAGCACCCGGAAATCTTCCAGGCTGTGCGCTCCTGCCTGGGGAAGATGAGGGTCCAGGTCCGGGAGATGGAGGAAAACCGGGAGCGCTCGGTGTTTTGCGGGAACCTGCACTTTGAGCCTCACCTGCCGGAAAACATCGCTCTGGTCAACGCGCGGCCCGGCGTGCCGCTGTATGATTTTCCAGAGGAGGAGCAGGCTCGGCTTTTCGCGGAGCAGGCGGCAAAGTATACCGCCCCTCTGGCTGTGACCTATTGCAACCGGTGTACCGCCGGCATTTCTCTGGGAGGCGGGAAAGCTGTCCATTTGATGGAGCTGGCCATGGAAACTTACTTGGAATAAAGGAAGTTTTTGCTTGACTTTTTCTCCGGTTACCGGTATAATATTACCCGTTGATTTTCGTTACCTTGTAGCGAACATTCATCCTTGCTCCGGGACAAAACAACTGCCCGGGGCCAAAAGACCAAAAGGAGGTGCAATACAAAATGGCAGAAGGAAAGAACCTGTACGAGGTCGTGATCGTCACTTCCGCGAAGCTCGGGGAAGAAGGCAGCGCGGAACTGGTGAACAAGTTCAAGGCTCTCATCGCGGAGCACGGTACTGTTGAAAGTGTTGACGATTGGGGGAAGCGCCGCTTCGCCTATCCCATCGCGAAGCAGACCGAGGGCTACTACACTCTGATTAACTTCGAGAGCGGCCCTGAGTTCACCGCCGAGCTGGACCGGCGCCTTGGCATTACCGACGGCATCCTGCGCAATCTCATTGTCAAGCGGGACCCCCGCCACGTGGCTGCCCTGAACGCCCAGAAGGCCAAGAAGGCTGAAGAGAACAACATCGATGTGGAAGCCATCGCCGTGGAAGCTGTGGAAGCTCCCGCCGCGGAATCCGCAGAGTGATTTTGAGAAAGTGAGTGCACAAACATGCTGAATGTAGCGGCTATCGTAGGAAGGCTTGCGGCCGACCCAGAACTGAGACATACTGCCTCCGGTGTGGCTGTGACCTCTTTCACCTTGGCGGTGAGTAGGAACTACTCCCGGCAGGGCGAGGAGCGCCAGACCGACTGGATTGACGTGGTGGCTTGGCGGAACACGGCGGAATTTGTCTGCAAATACTTCACCAAAGGCCAGATGATGGCGGTGACGGGTTCCATCCAGACCAGAAGCTATGAGGACCGCAGCGGCAACAAGCGCAAGGCTGTGGAAATCCAGGCCAACGATGTAAGCTTTGTGGGCTCTAAGCGGGACAACGCCGGTGGGGATGACTTTGGCCAAAGCTATGGCCAGAGCTACGCCCGGCCCAGCGCGCCCGCGCCCCAGCAGCCGGCCGCGTTCAGCGAGCCTGCCCCCGCCTATTCCAGCGGGAGCAGCGAGGATTTTGAAGAAATCCTGGGGGACGACGACCTGCCCTTCTAATGGCAGGTGCCACTCCCCGTTGACTAAAAGCAAAGGAGGCTTTTTGGCATGGCAGATAGACCCGAAAGAGAAGTCCGCCGCGGTGGGCGCAAGGGACGCAAAAAGGTTTGCAGCTTCTGCGTGGACAGAGCTGAGTTCATCGATTACAAGGACGTGGCCAAGCTGCGCCGTTTCATCTCCGAGAGAGGCAAGATCCTCCCCCGCCGTGTGACCGGCACCTGCGCGTATCATCAGCGCGCCCTGACTGTGGCCATCAAGCGCGCCCGTCATCTGGCGCTGCTGCCCTACACTTCTGACTGATTTACGTCACAATAAGAGAGGCTTTCCCAGTGGGAGGGCCTCTTTTCTCATTGTAAGGAGCGTTCTATGAAATTCTTTGACACACACGTGCACTTCTTTCCGGACAAGCTGGCAGACAAGGCGCTGCCCAAGCTGCGGGAAATCAGCCAGTGCGAGACTCACAGCGACGGCACCCGCTCCGGCACGGTAAAGAACTTCGCGGAATGGGGCTGCGCCGGGGGTATGGTGCTGCACATCGCCACCAACGCCCACCAGCAGACCTCGGTGAACAACTTCGCCAAGGAGTCCCAGCACGGGAACCTCTACTGCTTCGGCAGCGTCTACCCCTACGCGGAGAACGCGCTGGAAGAGATGGTGCGCATCAAGGAGATGGGGCTGTACGGCATTAAGCTGCACCCGGATTACCAGGAGTTCTTCATTGGCGACGAGGGGGCGCTGCCCATCTACGCCCAGGCGGAGAAGCTGGGGCTGCCCATCGCCTTCCACACCGGGCGGGACCCCCTCTCCCCCAACTTGATTCACTGCCCCGCGGACGTGCTGGGCAAGATTGCGGACCTGTTCCCCAGGCTGACCATCATCGCGGCCCACATGGGCGGCATGGACACGCCCCAGGAGGCTGCCAAGCATCTGGCGGGGAAAAAGAACGTGTACTTCGACACGGCCTTTGCCTCCCACTTTTTGGACGCGGCCAGCTTTACCCAGCTGGTGAAGCTCCACGGGGCAGACAAGGTGCTCTTTGCCACAGACTGCCCCTGGAGCACCCTGCCGGCGGAAAAGGCTTTGCTGGAGGCGGCGGACCTATCCCCCAGCGAGAAGGAGCGCATCGCGTACCGCAACGCGGAGGAGCTTTTCGGCGTCACCGTTTGACATTTTTCGCGAAAGCGGGTAGAATAGAGGAAACCACTCCCCAAAGGAGACCCGCTTATGAAAAAGAAAGCTCTATCCTTGCTGCTTGCCCTGGGGCTGTGCGCTTTGTGTGCTGGCTGCACCCAGCCGGACGCCTTGACGCTGGACCTCTCCCACGGCTACGGGCAGCACACAAAGCTCATCCATTTAAACGCCAGCTCCTCCCAAAAGGCCCAGCGCCTGGAGGGCTTCTACCAGGTGCTGGAGGACGCCGAGCCTCTGGACAAGGAGTTCTCCCTGTTTACATACTATCCGGACTACCTGCTGGAGCTGAACCGCAACGGCCAAACCACCACCGCCTATGTGGACGTGAACGGCCAGTATATCGACTTCTACTACGAGGGCGAGGAGCAGCTCTACCGCTCCCACACCACCGCGGAGGAATTCCGGCAGCTGGTGCATCAGAATTGAACATGGAAAAACCACCCAAGCGGTTGCTCGGGTGGTTTTTCTCTTTACTCTACGCCCTCTAGATAAAAGAGTGCGTCCTCGCGGTCCAGATAGCCCTGGTTGACCATACGGGTTTGATAGAGCTCAGGCCAACTGTAAATCAAACTTATAGTGGAAGCACCATCACTAGGAAGAACATCAAAAGACAAATATGTGTAATTTGCAAGTTGCCACATTGCTTTGATAGGAACACTCTCCCCTTCTAGGAATTGTATCCAATCCTCCTCAACGAGTGGCTGATATTCGGCTGGCCCATATAGATTGTCTAATTCTGACAAAACCGCTTCTGCAGTAGCAGAAAATGAATCTATACTTTCATCAGATTGATAAACAAAAGAATACTGGCTAAACCCGTAACTTTCTGTTCCTTCGGAATCATGATTAATTAGCACACGTTCTTCAAAGCCTTTATCGCTCAAATCAGCAGAACGCCCAGTAGCCCAATAACCTGGCACTGCCAATTCCGTAAGGCTTTTTTTTGTAAGCCCCAACGTGTCTAACACAGTATCCAAATCATAGCCTACGGCAGATTCGAGCGATACAATTTGTTCGTCCTTTGGCAAAGAAATAGATGTTTCTCGGGTTTGACACGCAGAGAGCAACGGAAAAAGTAAAATACACGAACAAACTATAACATACCTTTTTATAACTTTTACTCTCATAGTCAATACCTCCCAACAAACATCATCCAAGAATATATGATTTGCTGTACATTTTAGAACCCACCGTAACATCAATGGAAGCAGAATGGCCAGCAGACGGGCTTCCGACCGATGTGCAAATGCATCGATTTGTGGCAAGAGCATCTGCCTTGCTGTACGTCATAGATTCCAAAGGTGAACTTTTTGCAACTTGAATTACATGTTCGTATGCAGCAGATTGGACGTTATCAAATCCAGGATAACTCCATAGAGCACCAATACAATAGTATCTTAAGTCAATTTTTCTCATATCTACATTAGTGCCCTTTTTAGTATAAGCGAAATGAGCACTTCTGGGACGATAAATCTGAGTCATTGGCCCATTTAAAATGTGGTCATAAATGATTGTAATTCTTACATTAAACAGAGAAGACTGCAAAAAATCTCTGTAATCGTTAATTTTTTGAGAAGAAGCAGCAGAAACCTTGAATCCCAAATCATCTTCGGTGCCTGGGATAATAGCATTTATTTCCACTTGTTCACCGTTTTGATTTTTCACAAGTAGGAGAGCCTCTTCCTCCGATTCAGATGCTCGAGTTCCTGGCTTGACTGATTTAACAGAAACCAGTTCGACAGAAGTATTGGTTGTTAGGTCAATACCGGTTTCCTCAATTACTTCCTTAAAATCGACAGGTACCGTTTCCCCGGAATATGAGGCAATTACCTTATTCCCAGAAGATTCGAGAACACCGTTGGCCGATGCATTTACTGAACATACGCCTATCAACAGACAAAGGCAAAGCACCAGTGACAAAACCTTTTTCATTTAAGTCAGCCTCCTTATAGCAGACTATAGGGTTGATGTTTCTAACTTGGAAATAAAAAAAGTCCTGCATTGGTAACACCCCTCTCATTTATCTTTGCCTCTATTATACTGTTTTATGCCATGAAGTCAATATATTTTACATATATTTAACATAGCATATTCGTATTGTTAAGCAATTTCAGTTTCCCCCCGCAGGGGCAGCGGTAGCGGCTGGGGTATTTCACGGCCTTGGACAAGCGCCGCCGGGGGATGAGCCGGCCGCAGCTTTGGCACTGGAGCAGGTACTTGACCGGCTCTTGGCGCAGGGGCTGGGCCGGGCCCTCCAGGGGGACGGTGCGGGTGATTTCCACCCCCAGGGCCTCCCCCACCCGCTGGGCATAGGCTTTCCAGCGCTTGCCGTGGTTCTGGCAGCCATAGCAGGTGTGGAGCAGCTCGTGAAGAAGGGTGGCGCGCAGCAGGGGCCCATCCTCCAGCAACCTGGCGGACACCTGGATGGTGAACCGGCCCTCCCGGCAGACGCAGCAGCCCAGCCGCCGCTGGGCCCGGGTGTTCACCTCCACCTGGGGTGCGATGTGCTTGCCCAGGGGGATGCCGAGCTCCCGCAGCTGGGCGGACAGCTCTGCCAGAAGGGCGTCCAGTTCCTGTTTTTCCATAAGGCTCTCCTTTCCAATCTACTGGGCAGATGGGTAGAAAAAACACGAAAAGCAGCCCGGCGGACTGCTTTCCTGTTGTGGTTGTATTGCGAAACGGGCGCTTATTTTACCAGCTTCTTCACCATGTAGATGATGCGCTGGGCGCACTCCAGCAAATCCTGGCGGGTGATGGGATAGGCGGCGCTGGGGTTGTCCAGAGCGGCCAGCAAGTCCTGGTAATCCTGGGGGCTGCCAGGCATGTGGATGTCGTTGCCCGCCTTGATGGAACCGGAGGCCCGGGCGGCGGGGTACTTGGCCTGGATGCCGGCCAGGGCGGACACCACCCAGTCGGTCATCACCAGGCCTTGGAAGCCCCACTCATCCCGCAGGCAGTCCATAATCAAGTCGCGGCGCTGGGAGGTGTGCTCCCCGTTGAGCAGGTTGTAGGAGGTCATCAAGGCATGGGGCTGGCTCTCCTTGACGGCAATCTCAAAGCCCTTGAGATAGATGTCCCGCAGGGCCCGCTGGCTGACGTGGGTGTTGGAGAGCATGCGGTTGGTCTCCTGATTGTTGCAGCAGAAGTGCTTGATGGTGGTGCCGCGGCCCGGATGGCTCTGCACACCCTGGGTGATGGCAGCCGTCACCTTGCCGGAGATGAGGGGGTCCTCGGAGTAGTATTCAAAGTTCCGGCCGCACAGGGGGCTGCGGTGGATGTTCAGCGCAGGGGCCAGCCACAGGTGCACCCCGAAGCGCTCCATCTCGTCGCCCACCAGGTCGCCGCAGGCACGGCAGAGCTCCAGGTTCCAGCTTTGGGCCAAGGCAGTGCCGATGGGCAGCGCCGAGCAGTACTGGTGGAGGATTTCCCCGTGGCGCTCCGGCTCCTTCTTCGCCATGGAGCCCAAACCGGCGGCGGTTTCCTCGTCCATGAACTCCGCGAACCCGGGAGGCAAAGAGCCCTCCAAGGCGTAGACGCCGTTCTCGTCCTTGCCGTAGTCCTTGTTCAAGCGCAGGCCCGCGGGGCCATCGGCCATGACCAGCACCGGCAAGCCCTTGTCCTGGTAGCGGTTGGTGGTCTCACCGGCGGCGCCCACCACCTGCATGCCGGCGCTGCCAATGACGCTCTTGCTGCCCTCGTCCTGGAAGCCGCCCAGGCACACGTAGGCCAGCTCCTCGTTGGAGAGGGATTCCGCCAGCGCTTTCACGTCCTGAGGAATCTCCGGCAGGGCGGGCACAGGCTGGGGCTGGTAGGCGTCGGGCTCCACGGAAAGGACAGGCACATCCTGGGGCGCGGGGGCGGTGACGGGGGTTTCAGGCTTCCAATCCACAAAGCCGGGCTCGCCGCCCATGCGGGACAGCTGGGCCACCTGGATTTCCCCTTCCAAGCGCACCACGGCGCAGGGCTGGGTGTCCCGGCTGGAGGTGCCCAGGCGCAGCACATAGTCCCCAGCCTCCAAAATGGAGCAAGCGCTCTCCTCCGCAAAGGAGGCCAGGCTCTCCAGGGCGAAGGTCAAGGTGAGCTCCTCCTCCCCGCCGGGTGCCAGCTCGCCGGTTTTGGCGAAGGCCGCCAGCGCCTGGTAGGGCTGGTCCAGCTTGCCGCTGGGCACCGAGGCGTACAGCTGCACCACCTCTTTGCCGGGGGCAGCGCCGGTATTCTTCACAGGCACCCGCACCGTCACCTGGGTGCCCTCCACGACGGCCTGGGGCTGGCCCAGGGAGAAGGTGGTGTAGCCCAGGCCGTAGCCAAAGGGGAACAGGGGCTCTTTGCCCACGGAGTCAAAATAGCGGTAGCCCACGTAGACGCCCTCGGTGTAGTGGGTGTCGTCGGGCTGGGCGAAGTCGCCCACCTGGCAGTAGTCCTCCCACTTGGCCCAGGTAGAGGCAAGCTTGCCGGAGGGATAGGCCTTGCCCAGCACCACGTCCGCCAAGGCGTCGCCCAGGGCCATGCCCGTCTGGGACAGCAGCAGGATATTCTCCACCTGGAGCACCGGGGAGAGGTCCACCACGCCGCCCACATTGAGCACCAGCAGGAGCTTGCCGTACTTCTCGCGGCAGGCCAGGATGTCCCGGATTTCCGTCTGGGTCAGCTGGAAATCCCCCGGGGCGGGGTGGCGGTCCGAGCCCTCGCCGGAGATGCGGCCCAGCACGTAGACGCAGAGCTCCCCTTCCCCATCCAGGGGCAGGTCGTACTCGGGCTCGGGCATGACGGCGCCCATGCCCAGCAGCAGCGCGGGGACACCCAGCTCTTTGGCCTTCGCCTTGATGCCCGCCACAAAGCCCACATGGGCCTGCTGGCGCAGGGCGCTGTAGCTCTCCAGCCAGGGCTTGGTGGTGACGGTGAACCCGGCGTTCTCCAGGCCTTCCTCCACGGTGGTGTAGTGGCGCACATTCACGTCGCCGGAGCCGGTGCCGCCCTTGATGGTCTCCCGGGCGCCGCTGCCATAGAGAGCTACCTTACAGGGGGCCTCCAGGGGGAAGGTTCCGTCGCTTTTCAGCAGGACCATGCACTCGGGGGCCAGCCGGCGCAGCAGGTCCCGGTGTTCACGCTCGTATTCGTACAGTTCCATGAAAATCCTCCTTCTGCATATTCGCCAAAGCGTTTTCCTCTATTATAATGCAGATTGACGGAAAAAGCCAGAGGGGGACACAGTTTTTTTGGTCAGGTACCTATGGGCCGGGCAAAAGGAGCGGCTTAGGCCGGAGAGGGGCGCGGGCGGAATGAGGCTCCCCACGCAGCGGGAAGCCCTTGAAAGTCCGGGAGGCCTCCAAAGGCTTTTCTCCCACGCAAAAAGATACCCACTGCAAGCACGGGCGCAAAACTGCAGAAGAAAAGAAAAACCTGCGGTGCGCGCATTGCGCACCGCAGGCGTGGTGGACCATCAGGGACTCGAACCCCGGACCGACCGGTTATGAGCCGGCTGCTCTAACCAACTGAGCTAATGGTCCCTTTCGCAGCCGGGACAGCAGCGCCGCCCGGCTGTAACTCGATTATCATACCATGTTTGAGGCGCTTTGGCAAGAGGTCCCTTTATTTTTCCCGGTGGAGAAACAGATACGCCGCGAACTGGCGCCAGTCCTCCCGGCTGAGGAAATGCTTGCCCGCCCGCAGGTGGTAGCCGATGTTCCCCTGGTGGCAGGCCTGGCCCAGCTGGGGCTCCTCCCCCGCGCCCACAAGGCCGGGGACGCCGGCCGCCTCGAAGGCGGGAGACGCCGCCAGGCAGCCCAAAAACTCCGCGGCGGGGTCGGACCAGAGGTCTTCCGCCGCGCTGGAGACGTACAGCTTCCGGGGGGCGATGAGGGACAGCAGGAAGTGCTGGTCAAAGGGGAGCTGCTCTGGGTCCCCGGTGCAGCTGGCAAAGCTGGGGCTGAACCAATAGGGGAACACCCGCTGGATGTCCGCGGCGGTCTCCCCCTGCTTGCCCCGGTACAAGGCAGCGCCGGAGCAGCCGGACTCGTTGGCGAACACAAACTGGAAGCGCTTGTCCAGGGCGCCGGCCAGCAGCGCGGTCTTGCCCAGGCGGGAATGGCCCGCCACAGCCACGGCCTTTTGGTCAATCTCGGGGCAGGCGGCCAGGTACTCCCGCACCACGCTGGCGCCCCAGGCCCACAGGGCCAGCTTTCCCGGGGCGGTGGGCAGGCTTCTGTCCACCTGGAACAGGCCCCCGGCTTTGGAGGTGAAATCCCCGTTGTCCGGGGAGACGTCCCCGCAATGGAAGGAGGCCACCGCCAATCCCAAGTCGCACAGCTCCTCGGAGGGCAGGTAGGGGTCCGGCACAGCGGGGGTGAAGTTGAGAAGCACCACCCCAGGCACAGGCTGGCCTGCCTTGGGGCACACCAGGTGAAAGGGGAAGGAAAAGCCCCTCCCCTGGAAAGTGGCCCAGGCCTCTACCGTGGCGTGGACGGCCTTCCCGGCAAAGGCGTCCTCCTCCCTGCGGACCACGTGGAACTCCAAGGTGTCCGGCTGGGGCGGCGGGCAGCCGTATTCCTTCTCCAGCAGCAGGCGGAGGGCCTCCTCCCGGGTATAGTCGGAAAAGCGCGGCAGGTTCTGGGGGATTTTCATGGTGGGACAGCTCCTTTCGGCGTGGGTCGGTGATGGTTCCATTATAGGCGGGCGCTGCGGCTTTGTAAAGCGGGTTTCAGGCTTTTTCCGGCCGCCGGAGGGAGAAATTCTGCACCTGGTCGATGAGGAAGGAGGACAGGGTCACTGTCACCACAGAGAACAAAATGCGGTTTAGGGGGATATAGCTGAGGGAGAGGGCCAGCACGGTCAAATCTGTGAAGAGGTAGGCAAAGGACAGCCGGCACTTTGCCACCTTGGAGATGACAAGGGCCAGGGCGTCGTCCCCGCCGCTGGAGCCCCCTTGGCGGACAATCAGCCCCACGCCGATGCCCACGAACAGCCCGCCCAGCAGTGCCGCAGCCAAAGGCTGGCCGGAGAGGTCCGGCAGCATGTAGGGGAACTGCTCCCACAGGCGGTAAAACAGGGACACGCTGGCAGTGGAAAGGACGGATATCTTTATGAACATCCCGCCCAGGTACCGCCAGGCTAACAGGTAGCAGGCAACATCCAGCACCGGAGTGATAACAGAGGGGGAAAAGCCCAGCCAATGGCCGGCCAGGAGCATGGCCCCGATGACACCGCCCTCTGTGATGCCAGCCTGCTGGTGGATATTGTGGATGCCAAAGGTGGCGATGGCAGCCCCCAGGAGAATCCAAAAGAGCTTTTTCCAGGAGAGGCCCTGGAGCAGCCGCCCCATCCACGGGGAAATGGTACGCAAACTAAAACCTCCTTGCTAAATTCCATTTCTGCTTTTATAATAAAGGATATAGTAACTATATTGTCAAGGGGGATTGTATGGAAGACTACTTTTCCATTGGGGAGCTTTCCCGGTACCAGAACATCTCCAAGCAGACGCTGATTTTCTACGACAAGCTGGGGCTGTTCCAGCCTGCCTATGTGGACCCCAACAACGGCTACCGCTATTACACCGCCCGCCAGCTGGACGAGCTGGACACCATCCTTATTTTAAAGAAAAGCGGGCTGTCCTTGCAGCGCATCAAGGAGCTGCTGGAGCACTACACCACCGAAAGCAGCCAGAAGGTGCTGCGGGAACAGCTGGGGGCCATCGACCGCCAGATGGAGGAGCTGCGTTTGCTGCGCAGCCGCCTTTCCCAGCGGTGCTCCCAGCTGGAGGACGCCAACCTCCACAAGGGGGAGCCGCCCCGGCTGGAAGTGCTGGAGGAGCAGTACCTGCTCACCCGGCCGGTGGAGGCCCCCTACTCCCTGCGGGAAATCAGCATTGCCACCAAGCAGTGCTTTGCCCAGGCGTTTCAAGAGGAGCTGCCCATCTTCTTCCAAAGCGGGGTGCGGGTGCCCTTGGAGCGCATTTTGGCAAAGCGCTACACAGAGGCGTCCACTGCCTTCCTGCCCATTGAGAAAACCAGCCGGGCGGGGAACATCCAGCGGCTGCCTGGGGGGCTGTGCGCCACCCTGTACCACCGGGGGGACTATCTCTCCATTGGCGCCACGTATGAAAGGCTGCTGGCCTTCTGCCGGGAGCGGCGGCTGAAGCTGCTGTCGGATTCCTACGAGTTTTGCGTAAACGACTACATCACCACGGGGGACGAGAGCGAGTACATCACCCAGATTCTCTTTTTTGTGGAACAGGAGGCGGCGGTATGATTCCCCTTTCTTTCGGCGACATCGCTTTGCTCAACCACCTGCTGGAGGAGTGGGGCACCCGGTACCAGGTGCGGTGGAAGGACAGCTTCACCGCCTGCCTGGAGCCTCCAGGGGAATGCTGCTTTACCCCGGAGCTCCAGCGGGAAGCCCTGGGGCTGGTGGAGAGGTTCTACCGGGAAAAGGGCCTAGCCGTGGTGTTCTCCCCGGACAAACTGTTTTTTTCGGTAAAGGGGCTGGAAGGCCCCGGTAAACCAGGCTGCCCCGCAGAATAGGGCAGCCTGGTTTCGCATCGGGAGGGAGCGCGCTCTCTCTGACAATGTTATATTTATACAAATTCATTTTATTTGCATGTATAAAAAGTCGGAAAAGCAACAGCCTCTCCTGGAAAAATCAACAAAAGCTTGTTGATTTGCACGATTATATCGGATTTTCAACATCCGTTTCCAGGAGAATCAACAATTTTGTTCACAACCCCATCACGAAACTTTCCTAGAATGATTTTTGAAATAACCCCGGCAGGGGACGAAAGGAGTTCTTTGAAAGTGACGAAACTAGGGAAACGTATCTTTACGGCCCTGCTGGCCGGCCTGCTGACCGCCAGCATGGCTGCCTGCGGCAATGGCGGGGACTCCAGCAGCACAGCTGAGGGTTCTTCCACCACCAGCGCTACCGGAGGGGAGAGCTCCACTGCCGCCTCCTCTGACACAGGCTCTGCCGGCAACGGCGAAGTGAGCCATGTGGTGGTTTGGGGCACCGGCAACGCCGACACTGCCGACTGCACCGCGGTGGCCGAAGCTGTCAGCGCCATCACCCGGGACGCCATTGGCGTGGAAGTGGAACTGGTGCGCGGCCAGGATGGCGAGCAGATTAACCTGGCTCTCACCTCCGGCGAGCAGATCGACCTGCTCAACTACAACTCCGCCAGCGGCGGCCTGCCCGCCCTGGTGCGCAACCAGTACGCCACCGCCCTGGATGACCTGCTTCCTGAGTACGGCTCTGAAATCCTGGACGTTATCAACGAAGAGGACCTGGCAGCCTGCACCATCGGCGGCACCCTCTACGCCCTGCCCACCATGAAGGACAACCGCCGCGCCGCCGGTATGGCGATGCGCCAGGACATCCTGGATGAGCTGGGCATCAGCGTGGAAGGGGTGGACACCTTTGACGAAATCCACGAAATCCTGCTGCAGGTCCACGAGGCTTACCCCGACATGTACTGCGTGGTCCCCAGCTGACAGCAGGGCGGCATGCAGAACGTGATGCCCTACGACTCCCTGGGCGACAGCCTGGACGTGCTGGAGAACCTGTTTGAGGACAGCACCGAGGTTGTGAACCTCTACGCCACCGACACCTACCGCGAGTTTGTGGAGATGATGTACCAGTGGGGCCAGGAGGGCCTTTTGATGCCCGACGCCGCCACCACCACGGAAAACAATCTGCTCTCTGGCAACGGCTTTGCCCAGTTTGAGAACATCAAACCCGGCAAGGAAGTGGAAGTGGAAAAGGGCAACAACCGCGACATCGTTTTGGTGGAGACTTTGCCCGCCAACTCTTACACGGAAGTGGTGCAGGCGAACAACTTCGTCATCCCCTACTGTGCCCAGTACCCCGAAAAGGCCATGGAGCTGTGGGAGATGATGTATACCAACGTGGAAATCTCGAACCTGTTCGTCAACGGCGTAGAGGGCATCAACTGGGTATACAGCGACGATTCCAAGACCTTTATCACCACTCCCGAAGGGGTGGACTCCAACGCCAGCGGATATCACTCCTACGGCTGGGCATGGCCCAACCAGCTTATCACTCCCGTGTGGGAAGGCGATGACGCCAGCCTGTGGGAGGAGCTCCAGGAGTTCAACACTACCGGTACCTTGAGCCCCGCCTTTGGCTTCACCTGGGATAGCTCCAGCATGGCCAACCAGATCACCGCCTGCAACAACGTGGTTTCTCAGTATGACGCCGCTCTGCGCTGGGGCAACCTGAACCCCGACGAGACTCTGGACAAGTTCAACGCTGACCTGGAGGCTGCCGGCATCAACGAAATCATCGAGGAGAAGCAGCGCCAGCTGGACGAGTACCTGGCCAGCAAGGAGTAATTCCCCCCTGCATCTGACAGAAAAAGCCTTCCCGGCGAAACCCGGGAGGGCTTTTTTTGCGTTCTGCCTGCCATAAAAAAGCGCCGTGCCCTGCGACGGGACGCGGCGCTTTTGCTTTTTCTTGGGAGGGATCAGCCCACGATGTGGCCCTTTGCCCGGATGACCTCCACCACTTCATCCACGTACTGCTGGCAGGTCTCCTGCTCAGGGGCCTCTACCATGACCCGGAGGACAGGCTCGGTACCGGACTCCCGCACCAGGATGCGGCCGGTGTCGCCCAGCTTCTCCCCCACTTCGGCCACTTTGGCTTGCACATCCGGGTCGGCCTGGGCGGTTGCCTTGTCGGCGACGCGGACGTTCTCCAGCACCTGGGGGTAAATCTTCAGGGGCGCAGCCAGCTCGCTGAGGGGCTTCTTCCGGGCCAGCATCACTTCCATCATCTTCAGAGAGGTGAGAATGCCGTCGCCGGTGCTGGCGTACTTGGAGAAGATGATGTGGCCGCTCTGCTCCCCGCCGATGCGGGCGCCGCTTTGCTGCATATACTCGTAGACGTATTTGTCGCCCACCTTGGTCTTGGCGTAGTCGATGCCCAGCTCATCCAGAGCCTTGTATAGGCCGAAGTTAGACATGATGGTAGTCACCACGGTGTTAGTCACCAGCTTGCCCCGCTCCTTCATGTAGCGGCCGTAGATATACAGGATGTGGTCGCCGGAGATGACATTGCCCTTTTCGTCCACGCACAGGCAGCGGTCGGCGTCGCCGTCAAAGGCGAAACCTACGTCCAGGCCCTTCTCCACCACCAGCTTTTGCAGGCCCTCAATGTGGGTGGAACCGGCGTTGAGGTTGATATTCAAGCCGTTGGGCTCCGCGTTGATCACGGTAGTGTCCGCGCCCAGGGCGTCAAACACAGCCTTGGCGATGTTCCAGCTGGAGCCGTTGGCGCAATCCAGGCCCACCTTCACCCCACGGAAGGAATACATGCCCAAAGAGATGAGATAGCCGATGTACCGGTTCCGGCCGGAGACGTAGTCCACGGTGCAGCCGATTTTGTCCTTCTGGGCGAAGGGCAGTTCGGGCCACTGTTTACCAAAGGCCACCAGTTTGCCGTCCAGGTAGTCCTCCACCAGCTCGATGGTCTCCTCGTCCATCTTCTCCCCCTGATCGTTGATGAGCTTGATACCGTTGTCGTAGTAGGGATTGTGGCTGGCGGAAATCATGATGCCGCAGTCGAAATCGTCCACCCGCGCGATGTAAGCCACGGAGGGCGTGGTGGTGACGTGGAGCATATAGGCGTCCGCACCGGAGGCCACCAGGCCAGCCACCAAAGAGTATTCAAACATATACGAGCTGCGACGGGTGTCCTTGCCGATGACGATGCGGGCGGGGCCCTCTTTGGCAGGACGGCCTTCCTCTGCGGCCCGGGCCCGTTTTTCTGTATAGTACCAGCCGAGGAAACGGCCGACTTTATAGGCGTGGTCTGCTGTTAAGTTTATATTGGCTTCGCCACGGAAGCCGTCGGTGCCGAAATAGCGGGACATTCTTTGTTCCTCCTAAAATGCCAGAATCATTGTACCCTTATATTATGTAGACTGTCTGGCCACATTTGTCAAGGAAAATTTTCTCAAATCCCAGGCAAATCCCGTTTTTCTGTGAAAACGCCGGGAGATGTCCCCAAAAGGCCGGGGATTTTCAAGAAAATGGCGCCGCCCCCGTCAGGAGGCAGCGCCCGCTCTTTCTGGATTTTTAAGGCTGGTAGCGCAGGGACAGCGCCAGGAACACGGCCCCCACCGCCATGCAGCCCACGCCCAGGCCCATCAGCAAGCCCAGGGCAAAGTCCTGGAAGGGGTCTCCCCCACCGGTTCGGGCCAAAGCGGCCAGGACGCATCCCAAAGCCGCCAGCCCCAGGCCCAGGGCCCGCTGGGAGTGCTCTTTGGTCCAGCGGACTGCATCCGCGGCCCACTGCGGAAACGCTTTTTCTTTCATGCTACATCCCTCTTTTCTCCGGCGGCGAGGCCTCGGCCCAACACTCCCACCACAGCAGCGTGCGGGTGTGGGGCAGGTAGCTCACCTGGGCATAGAGCGTAAAGTCCCCTTGGGAAGAAAGGCTTTTCTATTAAAAAGGATAGCCCCCGGGGGAGGTTCCTTCCACCGCGGCAGCGTTAAGGGGATGTTAAATCTTGGGACATGGTGAAAAAGCGAAAACCGGGCCGCCCGCTGGGGTGCCCGGTTCTCTTGCCATCCGCTGTGGATTATTGGCGCTTTAAGGGGAAGTAGGTGGTGTAGGATTCGTAGCCCACCTGGTATATGGGGATGAAGCGAATCCCCCGCTCTTGGCCCACGGTTTTGAAGGTGTCCCGCCAAGCGCCCCACTCCCGCTCGCCGTCATGGATGAGGACAGAGGCAGCGTCCTCGCTGGGGACCAGCAGCTGGCGCTCCTCGCCGCACAGGCCCGCCAGCAGCACGGGGCCGTAGAGGAAGGCGGCCATGTGGGGGTCCTCCGGCAGGCTCCAGGTGGCAACGCCCTGGGGCAAGGTGACACGCACGGTATCGCCATCGCTCCACAGGCGGCGCAGCTCCACAAAACCGGCGCCGGCAGGGGCGCGGCGCACCTCCTGGCCGTTGACGGCGAGGACGGCCTCGCCCTTGACCCACCAGGGCACACGCACCCACAGGGAGAACTCCACCGGCGCTTCCGTCTCGATGGAGAGGACCTCCACCCGGCAGTCGGGGTGGTGGGGGTATTTGGCCGTGTTCTCGTGGATATTCTGCCGGGCGCTGGAGGTGCTGGAGAGGTGGAAGCTCCCCGTCAAGGTGTCCCGCGCCATGGAAAGGCGCACCGGCTGCCCGGCCACCTCCAGGCTGGCGGAGAAATCAAAGTACTGGGAGAGGTAGAGCTGGCTGCCCTCTTGGTAGAGGATGCCCCGCTCCCAGGCGGCGTTGCCCTGGACCAAGGTGCCGTGGCAGCAGAAGAAATCCTGGGTCTCGCTGGCCCAGCCCTTTTTCGAGCCGGGGGCCAGGGGCAGGAAGTAGGTCAGCAGGCCCTCGTCGGGTGTGTCATAGTGCTGGCCGTTGGTTTTGAAGCGGTGCCAGTAGGCCTGGGCCATCAGGCCGTTGTAGATGCCCATCTCGATGTAATCGGCGTAGCGGGCGTCGCCGGTCCAGCGCAGGAGGTAGTCCGCCAGGCGCAGCATGTTGTACACGGTGCAGTACTCCTGGTTCTTATCCCCCAGGCGGGCGCCCAGCGCCTGGGGCGCGGACCAGATTTCCCCGCTGGTCTGGCCGCCGGTGGCGTACTGGCCCCGCTGGTCCACGGCCAGCTTCCAGTAGGCCTCTACAATGTCCCGCCACCGCTGCTCCCCGGTGACCTCATAGGCGCGGGCACAGCCCAGCACCTCGGGGATGGTGGTGTTGGCGTGCATATTGGTCAGCACGTCCTTGCCCTCCAGCAGGGGGGTGAACAGGCGCTGGCGGTAGTAGCGCTGCAGCAAGGTGCGGTACTTCTCCGCGCCGGTGTGCTGGAGCAGCTGGGCCCACACCTCCAGCATGCCGCCTGTCTCAAAGTCTAGGATATCGTCGAACTGCTCCCGGGTGTAGCCCGCCGACCACTGGCAGAACCAATCGGCAAAGCGGTCCGCCACAGCCAGGGCCTCCTGGTTCCCGGCCAGCTCGTACTGGTCCACCAGGCCCATGAGGATTTTATGGAGGTTGTACTGGGGCGCCCACACCTGCTTGCCCCGGCCAATCCAATACAGGTATTTCTCGGGGATGGCCCCCACCCACTGGCCGCCGTTTTCCTCTTGGCACAGGGCCAGCTGGTGGACGATGGCGTCCGCCTTGGCCTTGATTTCCCCGTCGCCGCTGGCGTGGTACCTCATGGCCGCCGCGGAGAGCCAATGGCCCAAAAAATGGCCCCGCAGCTGGCAGGTCTGGGCCTCCCAGCCGCCGTGGATGCCCTCTGGGAAAAAGGCGGCGGTGTAGCGGCCTGCCTCCAGGTTGTAGTTGAGCAGCAGGTTTTCCGATTTTAAATCCATCATGTACTTGCGGTTGCGCTGTTCCCGGCGCAGAAGCTCCTCCTCGCGCAGCTCCATGCCCGGGCCCCAAATGGTGTGCAGCATATCTGATACTCCTCCTTGGTTGTTTGGAACCTATTGTACCCCATTGCCGGAAAAATGCAAGGCTTTTTTCCCGCCGCTGGGAAGGAGCCGAGCTTGACAGCCCGGCGCTGGAAGTGCTAGACTGTGTACAATCTTTTTTTGGAAAAGGAGGGAAGCCCCGTGCGGCTCTGCATTGACACCGCTCCATGCGAGGTCTGAGGACGGCGCATGGAGGAAACACGGCCCCTGCGGCCCAGTCCTCGGGCTTTGCTGCTGGATGACACCATACCATCTAAGGAGCAAAGTTGCTATGAAACAATCAATCAAAGAGTTAAAGACGTTTTTTGTCCTGTGGAGCACCCAATCCCTGTCCCAGCTGGGCAGCGCCATGACCAGCTTCGCCCTGGCGCTGTGGCTCTATGGAGAGACAGGCTCCGCCCTGCAGACGGCGCTGCTTTCCGTCTGCTCCTACGCGCCCTATGTGGTGATGAGCGTTTTCGCCGGGGCCCTCAGCGACCGGTGGGACAAGAAAAAGGCCATGCTTGCCTGCGACAGCCTGGCGGCGCTCTCCACTATAGCGGTGCTGGTTTTGCTGAAAGGGGGCTGGCTCGCTCCCTGGCACATGTACCTGCTAAACGCCCTGAGCGGCCTGATGAACACGGTGCAGCAGCCTGCCAGCGACGTGGCAATGACGCTGATTACCCCGCCCCGGTGGTACCAGAAAACCAGCGGGCTGCGTTCTCTGTCCAACTCCCTGGTGACTATCCTCAACCCCATTCTGGCCACGGCGGTGTTTTCCTTCGCCGGGATGGACGGGGTGATTTTCCTGGACCTGCTCACCTTTGGGGTGGCGTTCCTGGCGCTGCTGCTGGGGGTGCGGCTGCCCCAGGGCGGGAAGGATACCGGGGTGAGCCAGGAGCCCTTTTGGGCCACGGTGCGGTCCGGGCTGGGGTACCTGGGGGAAAACAGGATGATTCTCCTGCTGATCCTCTTCCTGGCGGGGGTGAATTTTGTGGCCTCCGCCTTTGACGCGGCCCTGCCCGCGCTGATTCTCCCCAAGGAGAACGGCGGCGAGGCGGTGCTGGGGATGGTGAGCTCCTGCGCAGGGATTGCCACTTTGGTGGGCAGCCTGCTGTGCGTGGTGCTGCCGGCGCCCAAAAACCGCATCCGGGTGATTTCGCTGACCATGCTGTTCTCTTTGGGCACGGAAAACTTTTTGCTGGCCTTTTCCCGCAGCCCCTGGCTATGGTGCCTGGGGCAGCTGATTGGCTGGCTGCTGGTGCCCCTGATGAACGCCAACCTGGACGTGGTGCTGCGCAAGACCATCCCCGTGGAGATGCAGGGGCGGGTGTACGCCTGCCGGAACTCCCTGCAGTTTTGCACCATCCCCCTGGGGCTGCTGGCCGGCGGCGCCCTCATTGACGGGGTGTGTGAGCCCTGGATGGCCTCCCAGCCCCCGGGGAGCCTGCCCGCCTTGCTGTTTGGCACAGGCAAGGGAGCGGGGGCAGCGCTGCTGCTGTTCCTGCTGGGGCTGCTGGGGGTGGCGGTCTGCCTGGTGTTTGGGCAGCTGCTGCGAAAGTACACCTTCCGGGAGGAGCCTTGACAAAAGGCGTTTCAACTGCTTATTTAAACATATCATACAGACAGCGGAAAGGGAATGACCCCAGCGGCCATTCCCTTTTTTCTCGCTTGCTCTGCCTGTGGGGAAGCTGTTTCCGCGCAGGCTTTTTGAGAAGAAACCATAGTATGCTCTATACAGAAACAAGGATACACATCATGGCACTAACACACTATAAACAGCAAATCAACGCCTTCGCCCAATCCCTTCGCCAAGAGGAACGAGCTCAGGGCACCATTGAAAACTACCTGCGCCACCTGCGGGCCTTCGCCGCCTGGCTGGGCGGCGGAGAGCTGACGCCTGCCACCGCCCTGGCCTGGAAAGCGGAACTCCTTGCCAAGGGATATGCGCCAGGGACTGTCAACGCTACGCTTGTACCGCTAAACCGTTTCTTGGATTTTCTGGGCTACGGCAACTGTAAAGTAAAGGCCTTGCGCATTCAGCGGAGGCTCTTCCGGGAAAACCGGAAGGAGCTTACCCGGCAGGAGTACGACAGGCTGCTTTCCACCGCCCGGGCCCAGGGCAAGGAGCGCCTGGCCCTGCTGATGGAGGCCATCTGCGCCACGGGAATACGGGTCAGCGAGGTGCAGTACCTAACCGTGGAGGCCCTGCGGGAAGGCAGGGCGGAGATTTCCCTCAAGGGGAAGATACGCACCATCCTCATCCCCGGCAAGCTGCGGAAAAAGCTGCTGCAATACGCCAAAAAAGAAAAAAACGCTTCCGGCGCGGTGTTTCGCACCAGAAACGGAAAGCCCCTCTCCCGCAAGCAGATTTGGGCAGAGATGAAAGCCCTGTGCAGCCAAGCTGGGGTGGCGGCCTCGAAAGTGTTCCCCCACAACCTGCGCCACCTGTTCGCCCGGGCCTTTTACAACGTTTGCCGGGACGTAGCCAAGCTGGCGGACGTGCTGGGGCACAGCTCTTTGGAAACCACGCGGCTCTACCTCATCTCCACCGGCAAAGAACACGAGCGGCAGCTGGAACGGCTGGGATTTGTGAAATAGGACAATATAAATAAATTGAGTAAAAAATCGTGTAGACGAACTCCGTAAGTGTGCCACAAGGCATAAAAAATCCCAGCAGAGCCCTGCTGGGAAGAAAATAGACGCAAAACGCCCAAACTGGTTGAAAAATAATACAACCAGTTTATTTTTTTATGTTCAAAAATAAGCTGTAACCCTTGTTTTCCTGCCGTAACCGTGCTAGAATAACCATGTAATTCTATGTTTTTTCGCTATGTATCACCTCAAAAATAGACAATTTATTTATTTTGTCTCTTTTCCGAAGGGAGGTGGAGATATGGCACAACAGGAGGACCAGGAACGGACTGCCGGCGCTGCCCTTGCGGAAGCCAAGATGGAGGGGTATCTGGAAAAGCTGGCTAAAAAAGGCTGTGCTCCTGGAACGCTTACGCTGTATCGGACGAATATAGAGAAGTTTCTCCAATGGCTAAACGGAACCCCCTTAGACCCGGGCAGTGCCACTCGATGGCGGGACCACTTGCTGGCTCTGGGACGCATGCCCCGGACGGTGAACCTGCAGCTCTCCCCCATCAACGGGCTGCTGGCCCACTTGAAGCTGTGGGACTACCAAGCGCCCACCTTGCTGTGCTTGGAGGAGGACGCCCAGCCGGAACTGCGTCGGGAGGAATACCTGCGGCTGCTGGCAGCGGCCAAGGCCCGGGGAAACCGGCGCGTGTACTTAGCTGTAAAGGTGTTTGCTTGCCTGGGACTCAATGTCCACGAACTGCCCTTGCTGACGGTGGAGGCGGTGGCCAGCGGCTCGGTACCTCTGGCGGACGGGCCGCCCAGGTCCCTCCCCCGCTGCCTGCAACGGGAATTGGAAGAGTACATCCAAGACATGGGAATCCCCGCGGGGCCGGTGTTTATCACCCGGTCGGGGAAGCCCATGAGCCGCACCAGCGTCACCACGGCCATTCAGCACCTGGCAAAAAGCGCCGGCGTGGAGCCGGGGAAGTGCAACCCACGCTGCTTGCGGAAGCTGTACCTGGCCACGCTCCAGGGCTTTCAGCGGCAGGTGACGCAACTGGTGGAGCAGGCTCACAACAGCCTGGTGGAGCAAGAGCAGGCGGTTGTGGGATGGTCCGTGGGGCAGACCGGCCCCTGGCATGGGAAGGAAAGCTTGTGAATATACTTTCCCAGCGCGGCGGACAAAAGAGAACGCAACAGGCCCCCGGCAAAAGCTGGACGGGCTGCCTTTTCAGGATATACAGCTGGCTGTGGACGGGGTGGTCAGGCCCGGCCGCAGCGGCTCCGTTGGCTAGACCCAAGAGAGGAGGGGAGCGCCCATCATTTTTTAGCTTATAGACCACCCCCGGCCTCCAGCCGGGCAACCACCAAAAAAGGAGGACTTTTTCATGAAACGAAAGTTTTTAGCAGCGCTGCTGGCTTTGGTCATGGTGTTCAGCATGATACCGGTGTCGGCGAGTGCGGCGGGAGATGGAGAATATGATATTGTTCGTCTCATAGAACGAAGCGAGTGGCAAACAGCTGCTTTTTCCAGAGCAGGTGTTGAGAAGGACGGAGTTATTTCTCTTCAACGATTTTTTATCTATAACGAAAACGGTGAATTGCTGAATTCGGGAGCTGCTGCCGATGGTGGAAGCGATCTCTTGGATTACTATTATGCTGATACGGAAGACATCCGGCCTGATGAAATTAGCAGAATTGTGGTTACGTTTACTAATACAGTTGGACTTTCTACTACAACGGTCTCTGCTTCTTTTTCAAAAGAAGATTTTACAGTAAGTGAGACTGGTGGTGTCGTAGCTACAAAATTTATTGAACTATCTCTAACGGATCGTGGCAAATCTGTCCCCAGCGGTCATGCTGTTCGCTTCTACGCCGAACTGAATGACGAAACGACCTACACGCTGTACGACACCGTTTATATACAAGACGGCCAGCAAATTGGCAATCAAATGCCTAACGACCCGCCTGTCGGCTCCTATATGTTTTTAGGCTGGCAGACTAAGAAGGATGGCGGCACGGCTGTTGGCAGCGAAACCTATGTTTACGGGGATATGGATGTATATGCCGCAAAGGGCACTGCCGGAGAAGGCCATGCGCAGGAATATCACGTTATGAGCGCTACAGAAAAACGTTCAAACGCTTTAGCAATTGAAGTAGCCGACCACTATAACGCTGAGAATCATACCTCTTTTGGCGTGGAAAGTTTCACAATTGATGATATTGCTGTAAATGGCACAAACACGACAACAAATTATCAGTATCACACGGATAAGTGGAAAAACGAAAAGGAATACTATTACATCTATAACGTAACTGCCTGGGCGGCGAACGTGACACCCGAATACAAAAATGAAAGAGTACCTGTCAATGATGTAACTGGTATTACGGTTTATGGTAAACTAAACGGTAATGACTATTCCGCTTTTATTCCTCGTTCTGAGCTTGAACTTGTTGAAACGCAGAACAACGTTGTTGTGGAAATCCGTGTGCGTGAAAAGCTGGACGGAATTTCAAAGGAACTGGTAACCACAGAAACTGTTGATGTGCCTACTGGTGCGGGCATTACTATTCCTGCGCCAGGAGAAATTGTTTCTGTTCCTGCAGATGGGACGGTTACCCTTATGTATAAAATCACCGTAACAGGTGACTCTGGTTCCGCCTATAAAATTACTGATGAAGGCGCGGCCGTAGTTGATGGATATTCCCTTACCGGAACTATTGATCACACTGGTACAGCCACCATTTATGTCACAAAAACATTCACATCCAGCGATGTGAAAAACGGCAGTCTAATTAACACTGCCTCTGTTGTACCTGGTGACGACACTACTTTAGGGACTGATGAAAACCAGGGTAGCGCTTCTGATGATGTCGGCGCAGAAGTAGATGATGGGGAAGAAGACCCTGACCAGCCCGGCGGCGGGGATGAGCCTAAAGCGCCTGATCTTTCTAAGGTAAAGATTCAAGTTCTTTGCACAAACATTGAACATTCTGGCATTGCTCAAGCTACTTATGACTTGATTGAGGGTACTTACGAGGAATCGATGAGCAAAATCGACAATGTGTACACCTATTCTGTCACAGTATCTGCTGATAAATATGTCAGTCGGTTCTCTACAGAATCGAGTTCACTTCATAAATTAGACTCGGATTACCCCTATAGCGACACTATCGTATATACCTACGATGGTGGAAGCTGGCAGGCTTCTGGCAAAGATAATCTCACATTCTTCGTCACCTGCGCTGAGGGCGGCGAAGAGCAACCCGAAACGCCTCCTACCATCGACGAAGATGGCGTTATTGATTTGATGGGCAGCGAGGCGATAAAGGTTGTGTGCGAAACGGAAGGTTCTGGGCATGAGGCCAAAACGTATAGCCTAATTCCTGAGTCTTTCAAAGTTGGCACCGTCACTAAGGGTGAAGACGGTAAGTATTCCTGCGTAATTACCATTGATGAGGCTGGTATCCTTCAATACGTAGATGCGTATGACGATGCGATTGGTTCTACGCACACGGCTATTTCCCGCGGCCCCATTACCTTTACAATCACCTATGACGGAATCAAGTGGCTGCAGCCTGAGTTACCAGCAGCAACGATTGATGTCGTATGCGAGGCTGACCAAGAGGATGAGCTGGATAAAGACGACTTGAATGAAATTCTTGGTGGAGCTATCACTGTACAGTGCGTTTCAGAGGAAGAACATGGCTATAAAACTCTGCCAATGGACGAATTGCTGGAAAACGCCTATAGCTTTACCAAAAATGAAAATGGTACCTATACAGTAACGCTTGAAGGAGAAAAGTACGCATCCGCATACGGCACGTATGTCTCTGGACAGATTGAAAAAGATATTCCCCATCAATTGGTCAACGAAGAAGACGCCTCCCTTAAAATTACACTTACGTATGACGGGATAAAGTGGACATTTGACCCTGACCCAATTGTTATTGAGGTCACCTGTGAGGATGGCAGCGGCGAGGAACCCACTCCCACTCCCACGCCCACTCCCACGCCCACGCCCACTCCAACCCCCACGCCCGATCCCGGCGATGACGACAACCCGCCCTACATCCCGCCCTACATCCCCCCTGTGGACCCGGACGACAGCGGCGTGTCTGACCTGCTGAACACCGACGACCACATCCAGTACCTGTTCGGCTATCCCGAAGGGACCTTCGGTCCGGAGAACAACATGACCCGCGCCGAGGTGGCCCAGATGTTCTACAACCTGCTGCTGGACCAGGACGTCACCATCACCAAGACCTTTGACGACGTTCCCGCCAACGCCTGGTACGCCAAGGCCGTGAACACTTTGGCCAGCCTGGGCGTCGTGTCCGGCGTGGGCAACGGCGACTTTGAGCCCGAGCGCTCCATCACCCGGGCGGAGTTCACCTCCATCGCCATGAAGTTCGCCGAGGGCAAGACCGGCGGCACCAACATTTTCTCCGACGTGAAGTCCACCGACTGGTTCTACCGCGCTGTGGTGAACTCCACCCAGTACGGCTGGATTCACGGCTACGGCGACGGCACCTTCCGTCCCAACAACCCCATCACCCGTGTGGAGGTCACTGCCATTGTGAACAACATGCTGGGCCGTGAGGCGGACGTGGACTTCGTCACCGAGCACTACGACGAGCTGAACCACTTCTCCGACTTGGCGGTCAGCCATTGGGGCTACTACCACATTGTGGAGGCCACCAACGACCACGACTACACCAAGCCCTCCTCCGGTGAGAACTGGACAGAACTCAACTAAAACGTCATACGGGAAAGGCCCTCTTTCGGGGGCCTTTTCTTTTTGCCTTTAACAAAGCGCACTCCGGCCGGAAGGTACCTGCAGACATCCGGCAAGGCTGTGTACGTCGCTTCTATTGCCGCTCTGACACCTTCCCAAACATATTCTGCATGCCCTTCCAGGCAACTGCTTTGGAAGGGCAGTTTTTGCCTGCTATGCCCCTTGTTTCGGATGGGAGTGCTCCTTGGCCGAAGCCGTACAAACTGCAGGGAGTGCTGCCGGATCCCCCAGTAAAAGGCGGGAAAGAAAGAGGGAAAAGGGCCGCACAGGGGGCAAATTCGCGAATATTTCCTAAATTTATCACATTCTTACGATAGCTTAACACAGACAAGGTAAACGTTTTAACACAATTTGGTTAAAGTGAAAAAGGTTCATGTGAAGACCAAATTTGGATACGAAAGTAGGGAACCTTTTGAACAACGCTATCTCCATGACACAGTTCGCGGCTACCATGGCAGCCAGCATGGGCATCCCCGCCCCGAGAGCCGGGGGGGCTCCCTTTTCCATGCTGGGGGAAACCATGAAGCACCAGGGCCTTTCCACTGCCAAGCGGGTGCTCATCTACAACCCGGACGCAGTGGGCATGTGGCTATTCCAAAAGTACACCACCTGGTTTGCTCCTGTACTTCGGCACACCCAGCTGGGGGTGCCGATCCGCACTGTAATGCCCTCTGTGACCCCGGTGTGCTTTGGAACCATGTACACCGGCGTGGAACCCGCCGTGCACGGCATTCAGAAATATGAAAAACACCTGCTAAAACAGGAGTCGCTGTTCGATTGCCTTGCCGCCGCCGGGAAAAAGACCGCCCTGGTGGCTGTAGCCGACTCCAGCATGGCGGTGCTGTTCCAAGAGCGGGAGGGGATTGACTATTACATTCTGCCCTATGATGGCGAAGTAACCGACAAGGCTGTTGCGCTTATCCAAGAGGGCAGCTACGAAGTTGTGGTGGTCTACAATCAGGAGTACGATGATGTGATGCACCGCACTTTCCCCGAATCGGAGGAATCTCTCCAGGCGCTGAAGAACCACATCGCCGCCTTCGACCGGCTGTGCACCGCCGCAGAGGAGAGCTGGGATACAGAGGACTCTCTGGTGGTGTGGGCCACGGACCACGGCATCCACACCAACGAAAACGGCCACGGGGCCCACGGCTCGGATTTAGAGGAAGACCTAAACGTGATGCACTTTTTCGGCGCGTGGAAAGGACTGTAAGGTATGAGCAAAATTGAGATTCGGGATTTGACGAAATCCTACGACGGGAAAACCAACATCCTGGAAAAGATTAGCCTGGATGTGGAAGAAGGGGAGTTCTATGTGCTGGTAGGCCCCTCAGGATGCGGCAAGTCTACCCTGCTGCGTATCATCGCGGGGCTGGAAAAGATTACCGATGGCACGCTGACAATCGATGGCAAGGTTGCCAACAACATGCCCCCAAAAGACAGGAACCTTTCTATGGTGTTCCAGAACTATGCGCTTTACCCCCACATGACGGTGAAAGACAACATCCTTTTTGGGTTGGATGTGAAAAAGGTGCCCAAAAGCGAGCAGAAGCGCCGCCTGGACGAAGCAGCCGAAATGCTGGGCCTCACCCAATACCTGAAGCGCAAGCCCCGGGAGCTCTCCGGCGGCCAGCGGCAGCGGGTGGCTTTGGCCCGCAGCGTATGTAGCCAGTCCCCCATCTGCCTGATGGACGAGCCCCTTTCCAACTTGGACGCCAAACTCCGCGGGCAGATGCGCAACGAAATACGCCGCCTGCAGAAAAAACTGGGCCTGACCGTTATCTACGTCACCCACGACCAGGTGGAGGCCATGACCATGGGCGACCACATCCTGGTGCTCCATGGGGGAAAAATCCAGCAGATGGGCACCCCCTTGGAGCTGTACAACCAGCCTGCCAACACCTTTGTGGCTGGGTTTATCGGTTCTCCCCAGATGAACCTTGCCAAGGCCCAGCTGACGGAGAAGGGCCTGGTACTGAACAACGACCTGGTGGTGCCCCTGACCCAGGAGGAACGCGCCCACCTTCCCCAGGGTAGCCAGTGGCAGATAGGCGTACGGGCCGAGCAGATCGAGCCAGCCTCTCCCGGGGAAGAGGGCACCTGCCTGGTCTATACACAGAGCACCGAAATGATGGGCAACGAGACACAGGTGCTCTTCAACGTGGGCGAGACCCTGTTTACCGCCCGCTGGACCGGCCAGTACATCATCGACGCTGGGCAGCACCTAAACGTCACGCTCTCCGCCGACGACTTCCATTTCTTCGATGGGGAGAAGGGTACGCTCATCCGTCCTGCCCTCCACATCAAGGGCTTTACCGCCCAAACTGCATAAGGAGGCAGCACCATGACCTATAGCAAAGCGGCTGCCAGCGTGGCAGTGGAACAGACCGAACTAAAAGCCAAGCGAAAGCTGCCAGTGTGGGTGATTTACCTTCTTCCCTCCCTGCTCATCTTTTTGCTGTTCACGATTTACCCCTTTGTAAAGACCTTTATCACCAGCTTTTTCGCCACCTCCACCACAGGGGCAATGACCAAGTTTGTTGGGGTACAGAACTACATAGACCTGTTTACCAACGCCAATTACCTGCAGTCTCTGGGCACCACCTTTCTCTACACCTTGCTCACGGTGCCCCTGACGGTAATCATCTCCCTGCTGCTGGCTGTGCTCTCCGCCAGCAATCTGCCTGGGATGGGTGTTTTCCGCACCATTTTTTCTTCCACCATGGGTATCTCCGTAGCAGCGGGCTCTGTGTTTTGGAACCTGCTGTTCCACCCCACCGCCGGGCTGCTGAACCAGATTGTTACCGCCTTTGGGGGCAAGCCCATTGGCTGGCTGACGGACACCCACTACGCCATCTTCGCCATTTCTGCCGTGTCCATCTGGATGAACATTGGCTTTTCCTACCTGGTGCTGATGGGTGGCATTAAGAACATTGATGACTCCCACTACGAAAGCGTGGAAATTGTGGGCGGCGGCTTTTTCTACCGGCTTCGCAAGGTGACCATCCCCCTGGTTTCCCCTTCCCTGTTCTTCGTGTTCACCACCTCGCTGATCAACGCCTTTCAATCCTTCGGCCTCATCGATATGCTCACTTCCGGCGGCCCCAACAACACCACGAACCTGATGGTATATAAGCTGTATCAGGACGCCTTTGTAAACTATCGGTTTGGGTCGGCCTCTGCACAGGGCATTGTGCTGTTTGTGCTCATCCTGCTCATCTCTCAGCTTCAGACGAAACTTACCGAAAGGCTGGTGACCTACCAGTGAAAAAGGTCTCTACCACTGTTACATACGGGGTGCTCATCCTGGCTGCCGCCGTGATGTGTTTTCCCGTGTTATTTTCCCTGGCACTGAGCTTCTCGGATTTAAACGACATTCTGGCCGGGGATTACATCCCCGATTCACTCAACTTCACAAACTACATCAACGCCTTTCAAACCCAGCCCTTGCTCCACTACATGCTCAACTCCGCGATTGTAGGCGTACTCTCCACGGCGCTGGAGATCGTGTTCGCGCTGCTGGCAGCCTATGCCATTGTGTTTATCCCCTTCCGGGCAAAGAAAGTGGTGTTTCTCCTTATGATGGCCACCATGATGATCCCCGGGGAGGTGCTGGTTATCACCAACTTCCAGACCATCCGGTCTTGGAATATGCTGAACACCTATCAGGGCTTGATTCTGCCGGGCCTGGCCTCTACCTTTGGCATCTTCCTGTTCCGGCAGAACATGCTGCAAATCCCTCTGGAGCTGAAAGAGGCCTCTACGGTGGCAGGTGTATCGGAGTTTGGGTTCTTCTGGAAGATCGTTGCCCCCATGGTAGTGAATACCGTGGTGACGTTGGCCATTTACTTCTTCCTGGTTAGCTGGAATTCCTACATGTGGCCCCTTCTGTCTACCACCGAGGACACGGTGCGCACCGTGCAGATCGGCCTACGGCAGCTGAAGAACACCGAGGCAGTAAGCGATTACGGCATGATGGCAGCCGGGGCCATGGTCACCTCTCTGCCCACCCTACTGCTCATCTTCTTCGGGCAGAAACGGCTGCAGGAGGGCATGACGAAAGGCGCTATAAAATAATAGATGCCTGTTGGCGCCTGCTATTCCCACAAGGTTATGTGCCTTTTTGGCGCGTGGCTATAAAAAAAGAAACTATAGGAGAATGAAGCGTATGAAACACTTTGGAAAACGAATTGCTGCCCTTGCTGTAAGCGCCATGACATTGGTCGCGTCTTTTGCAGGCTGCACTGCCAGCGGCACCACGCAATCTGGGAGTTCCTCTGCCGACAGCGGCAAGGTGCAAATTCAATTCTGGCACTCGATGAGCGGCAACACCCAGGAGGCCTTGGACACCCTGGTGGCAGGGTTCAACGAGAGCCAGGACCAGTATGAGGTGGTAGCCACCAACCAGGGCTCCTACGATGAATCCACCGGCAAGTTTTTCAACATGGCCAACGGGGACGGCAGCGCCCATATCATCCAGATTGGCGAGCAGAACCTGCAATCCATGATCGACTCCGGCATGATCGCCTCTGTCAGCGACCTTATTGAGAAGCACAGCTTTGACGACAGTGATTTGCTGGAGCAGGAAGTGAACTTCTACACCGTGGACGAGGATATGTGGGCCATGCCCTTTAACTGCTCCACCCCGGTTGTCTATTACAACAAGACCGTGTTCGACGCCGCTGGCGTTACGGAGTTCCCCACCACCTTTGAGGGCATTACCGAAGCGGCGCAGCAGGTGGCCGAGAGCAACTCCAGCATCACCCCGGTGGGCATGTACGCCTACGGCTACGCCCTGGACCAGATGGTCATCAACATGGGCGGGTACGTAATCAACAACGAGAACGGCCGCGCTGACCGGGCCACCGAGGTCGCCTATCAAGACCAGATTATCCAAATTTACAACTGGATCAAGGACTTGCAGGACCAGGGCCTGCTTTTAAACTACGGTTCCGATGAAACCAACACCATCAGTGGTTTCACCCAGCAGCAGGTGGGCATGTTCATCGCCAGCTCTGCCAGCTGCCGGAATGTTATCGACAGCGCCACCGACTTTGAGGTAGGCGTAGCCAACCTGCCCGTCCCCGAAGGGACCGAGCCCGAAGGCGTGTATGGCGGCGGCGGCGCCCTGTGCGCGGCCACCGGCTTGAGCGAGGAAGTGGAAGCCGGGGTAATGGAATTCTTCACCTATGCGACCTCTCCCGAAGTGCAGGCCACTTGGGCGGTGAGCACCGGCTACTTCCCCATCTGTAACGGCGCCTATGACACCGACACCTTAAAGACCAGCTACGAGGAAATGCCGCAGCTGCAGGTTGCCGCGGACCAGCTTCTGAACTCCAATGTTAACTCCATCACCGCTGGTCCCCTGCTCTCCCAGCTGCCCCAGCTGCGCACCGATTTGCAGACCGCTTTGGAGGCCGTGTTCAACGGCTCTGATGTGGAAAGCGCCGTGGCCCAGGCCGTGGAGAGCACCAACAGCGCCATCGCCAGCGCCAACCAGGGTGTTGCGGAATAAAATCGCCTAAACCTTGATTCCAATCCTTTTGAGGAGTCCAGTGCCACCCGAAGCACTGGGCTTCTTTTTTCTCTTGGGGATTGTTCCATAACCGTGCTCCTTTCCGGCAGGAGAAGTTTGCATGGGACAGCGGTCCCCTGCCCAAAACCAGGTACCGTGTTGGCGGCACCTGGTTTTTTCCTGCGCGGCATGGGTAAAGCCAGCAGGGTGCGTGCCGTGCCCTGCAAGGCTGGTATGGTAGGCCACCAGGCAACCTCCCCTGCTGCAGCAGCGAACAAGATACCGGCTACGGACACTAGGGCCGCTTCGAAAGACGCAAATCTCTTTTACGAAGATGACTTATCCCAAAGCTGTTCGGCACGCTGTGGCGGCCCACCTTGACAAGCGCCGGCGGATGGGATACTCTGGAGGAAGAAACCTGCGAAAGGGGTGCCGCTGTGAAAACCATTGCCATCATTGAGGACGACCAGGCCATTGGGGATTTGCTGGAGGAAGTACTGCAAAAGGAGGGCTACCAGGTGGAGCGGGCCTACTCCGGGACAGAGGCGGTGTACCTGCTGTCTCAGCAGCGGCCCGACTTGGCCTTGCTGGATTTGATGCTGCCCGGCCTCTCCGGGGAGGAGGTGCTGCCCCACCTTGCTGGGGTGCCGGTGATTGTGGTCAGCGCCAAGGTGGGCGTGGACGACAAGGTGAAGCTGCTGCTGGGCGGGGCGGCGGACTACCTCACCAAGCCCTTTGAGCTGCCCGAGCTGCTGGCCCGCATCCAGGTGCAGCTGCGGAAGGGGGCGTCCCCCCTCTCCCCTGTGCTGCGGGCCGGGGACGTGGAGCTGGACACCGCCAGCCGCCAAGTCACCGCGGGAGGCACACCCGTCCACCTGACCAAGACGGAGTACGCCATTTTGAAGTTACTTCTCCAAAACCCAGGGCAGGCGGTGGCAAAGTCCGTGATTTTGGAGCGCATCAGCCTGGACACGCCGGACTGCACGGAATACTCCCTGAAGCAGCACGTGAGCAACCTGCGGAAAAAGCTGCGGGAGGCCGGGGGCAAGGAGTACATCCAGGCGGTGTGGGGCATTGGGTTCCGGCTGAACGCGGAGGGCGCGGGAAAATCTTGACGGAATCTTTACCCTTTTCTTGACCGCTTTCTTGACGTTTCTCCGGTAGGATACTCCCATACCGAAAAGGAGGTATCTGAAAATGGAAACTGTATTGCGAACCCAGGGCCTGTGCAAGCACTACCGGCGCTTTCAGGCTCTGGACGGGCTGGACATGGAGGTGCCCAAGGGCGCCATCTACGGCCTGGTGGGGAAAAACGGCGCGGGGAAAACCACCCTCATCCGGGTGGTGTGCGGGTTGCAGGCTCCCTCCGCCGGGAGTTACTCCCTGTACGGGGCGACACTGGGCGAGGCCAAACTGAACCGCGCCCGGCGGCGCATGGGCGCGGTGGTGGAGACGCCCTCCCTGTACCCGGACATGACGGCGGAGCAAAACCTCAAGCTGCAATACCGGGTGCTGGGGCTGCCGGACGACGGGGGCATCCCCGAGCTTTTGGAGCTGGTGGGGCTCTCGAACACAGGCAGGAAAAAGGCCGGGCACTTCTCTTTGGGGATGAAGCAGCGGCTGGGCATTGCCATCGCCCTGTGCGGGGACCCGGACTTTCTTGTGCTGGACGAGCCCATCAACGGCCTGGACCCCCAGGGCATTGTGGAGATGCGGGAGCTGATTTTAAAGCTGAACCGGGAGCGGCAAATCACCGTGCTGATTTCCTCCCACATTCTGGACGAGCTTTCCAAGCTGGCCACCCACTACGGGTTTATCGACGGCGGGCGGATGGTGAAGGAGGTCAGCGCCCAGGAGCTGGAGGCCGCCTGCCGCAAGTGCGCCCGGGTGGAAGTGACCAGCGTCCCCGCCTTGTGCAGGGTGCTGGACAGCTGGCAGCTGGAATACAGCGTGGTGGACGGCGCCGCGGCGGACATCTACGGGGAGCTGAACATCACCGCCCTGGTGGACGCGCTGCGCAAAGAGGGCTGCAGCCTGCTCTCGATGAAGGAGCGGGACGAGAGCCTGGAGAGCTACTACATCAACCTGGTGGGAGGTGAGCGGCATGAGTAACCTGCTTTCCGCCGGGGTGTACCGGCTGAAATACTCCAAACTGTTTTACATTCTTCTGGGACTTCTTGTAGTGACGCTGACCCTGTGTTATATACAGGCTATCCCCCAAACAGTGTCGTTGGACATCTCACCCACGGAGACGGTCGCCCACGAGGAGGGATACGTTACCGTGGAATATGAGGAACAGGCTTCTTTCTATCCTCTCAACTCCCTGTTTTTTCAATATGTGCTTCTCAATTTAATCTCTTGCGGCGTATTTTGCCCCCTGTTTTTGAGTCACGAGTACAGCGACGGTGTTTTGCGCAACAAGCTGATTGTGGGACGAAACAGAACCCAGATTTATCTGGGAAATTTGACAGTCAACGGGCTGTACGGCGCAACGGCGACGGTGCTGGGAATTTTGACAGGCCTTTGTGTGGGCATGCCGATGCTGAAGGGCTTTGGCGAAACAGAGCCTTCCACTTTGGTCATGTACGGGCTGTTCTCCCTGATAACCACCTGGGCCTGCGTCTCCCTATTCACGATGGCGGCAATGATTGTAGCAAACCGGGCGGTAGCTGTGGCCCTGTGCATTGTGCTTGCCTTTGGTCTTTACTTTTTGGGCCAGTTTTTGACCATCGGACTTTCCCAGCCGGAATTGCTCCAGGGTGGCCTGATTTGGAGGCCGGATGGAACCTTTCAAATGGCCGATCCCGCTCCCAACCCCAGCTATATCTCTGGGTTCAAGCGGCAGGTGTATCAGTTCCTGTACGAGCTGACCCCGGGTGGACAGTGCTTCCAAATCGCCAACATGGGTGCGGAGACGCCCTGGCATCTGCCGGTGTACGCTTGCCTGTTCACCGCCCTGACCACGGCCATAGGCCTTGCCATCTTCCAGCGGAAGGATGTAAAATAGGGCCATGGAATGGCTTTGCGGCGGGGCGGTGATGGGGCTGCTGCTGGCGCTGGCCGTGGGAGTCCGGCTGCTGGGGCGCCGGCGCAGATAGGAGGATGGCTATGGTTTGGGTGTTGGCGGCTGGTTTGGCCCTGTTGGCGCTGGGGCTGGGAATAAAAGTGGCCCTGCTGCGCCACGGGATGAAAGCCCTTCGGCGGGACCTGGTGGAGCGCCGGGGGCAGGACACCAACACACTGCTGTCCCTGCCCTGCCGGGACAGGGAGCTGCGGCGGCTGGCCAGCGCTTTGAACCAGGAGCTGCGGGCCCTGCGGCAGGAGCGGCTGCGGTACCAGCAGGGGGACAAGGAGCTGAAAGAGGCGGTGGTGAACATCTCCCACGACCTGCGCACGCCGCTCACGGCTATCTCCGGGTACTTGCAGCTGCTGCAAGGCCAGGACCTGCCCCCGGACACCCGGCGGTATCTGGAGCAGATTGACAACAGGACCCAGGCCATGAAACGGCTGACCGAGGAGCTGTTCCGGTACTCGGTGGTTGTGTCCGAGGAGACGCTGGCCCGGGAGCCGGTGGACCTGCGCCGGGCGGTGGAGGAGGCGCTGCTCTCCTTTTACGGGGCGCTGGAAGGCCGGGGCATAGAGCCCCAGGTGCGCCTGCCGGAGGAAAAGGTAGAGCGCCTGCTGGACCCGGCGGCTCTCTCCCGGGTGCTGGGGAACATCCTCACCAACGCCCTAAAGTATAGCGCCGGAGATTTGGAAGTCACTTTGGAGGAAAGGGGGCGGCTGACCTTTTCCAACGCCGCGCCGGGGCTGGACCCGGTGACAGCGGGACGGCTGTTCGACCGGTTCTACACCGTGGAGGCGGCCAGGAACTCCACGGGGCTGGGGCTTTCCATCGCCAAGGAGCTGACCCAGCGCATGGGCGGCTCCATCGGCGCGGCGCTTCACAGCGGCACGCTGACCGTGTGGGTGGAGTTCCCGCAGGAAGAACAGGATAGAAAATGAAAAACGTCCCCGTTGGCCCTATTGGCTGGCGGGGGCGTTTTCTGTTCGCGCTGCTGGGTTATGTGGTTCGCGGCAAATCCCGGGCGGGTTTCCGCTGCTGGCAAGCGGCCTGGGCAAGGGCCAAAGCTTTGTGGAACGCCAGGTTGTGCTCCTGGTCGGTTTGCGGGGAGGAGCGCCGCTGCTCCTCCTGCAAAAAGCGGAAAAACACCCGGTTGCAATCCCTGGCTGTGCGGAGCTGCCAGCTGTTCAGCTGGTACCACCCGGCCGCCTGTTGATAGGCTGGGGAGTTCCGGGCCGCCGCGATGGTTTCCTCCACATCGTAGGGCACGCGGCGTTCCTCCACTTGAAAACGGCCGGACTCAAACCGCAAAAGGGTATAGGGCGCCCCAGGCTGATGGTCCAGCGGCAGGCCGCAGGAGCCGGGATTGAGAAACAGCGTCCCGCCCACTTCCACGGCGTACTGGAGGTGGCTGTGGCCGTGAAGGTAGACCGGGGCGTTCACGCGCTGGAGAACCTCTGGGAGATGGGGCAGCTTCAAAAAGCTCTCCCTCACATACTGGGCCACTTCCTGGTGGGACGCGTCCCGGGTGGGGAAGCGCTCATCCAGCTCCCCGGAAGCCGGACTTTTCCCGCCGCTCTCCCCCACGCCCACGGGAGGGATGTGCTCCAAGAACAGGCTGCCCACCCCATCGGGCGTGGAGAGGCGAGTGGACTTAGGCAAGCTCCTCACCCAGGAAAGGGCCCTCTCCCCCATGGCTTCCCGGGTCAGGAACAGCGCCGCGAATTGCTCCCGGTGGCGGTGCGCCGGGTGTAAAAAATCCAGGTACCACTCCCGGTTCCCTGACACAAACACGGCGTTTCCCAGGCTGGCCAGCGTTTCCAGGACCTCCCGGGTGAAGGGCCAATCCGTGAGGAAATCCCCTAAGAGCAGATACTGCTGCGCCCCCGCTTCCCGGGCGTCTTCCAGGACAGCCCGTAGGGCGGGATAGTTCCCGTGAATATCCGCGATGACCGCATACAACATGACGCTTCCCCCCAGCAACGTGGATAGATAAAAGTAGTATACTACACTTTCCCCGGTTTGTGTAAGGGGGTTGTGAAGGCTGGGCCCGCTTGGGGCGGTTTTTCCGCGAGCAGCCCAAGGGCAGCCCACAGCAGCAGCCCTATCCCCGCCAGCGCCACCTTGCTCCACAGCCAGACGCCGTGCTGGTCCCCGGCAAAGCGCAGGAAGGGGTAGACATACTCCACCCCGGGCAGGCGCAGCAGGCTGCGGGTGAGCAGCGCCACCAGCCACAGCAGACCGCACACCAGGGTGGGCAGGTGCTCTTGGGGGGAAAGGCCGCCCACCAGCGCCGCCACAGACGCGAAGAAAAACGCCGTGGGAAGGTAGAGCAGAAGCATCTCCCCCCAGGCCAGCCCCGGACGGACGCAGACGGCGGCCAGCGTGGTGGCAAAAGCAAAGAGACTCACCGTGGCGAAGACAGCGAAGAAGCGCCAAAGCATCCAGGGGAACCGGGCGGGGCTTTGGGCGGCGATGGCCTCAAAGGCGGCATCGCTGCGGAAGCGGGCCCACTCCCCCACGGCGATGGCGGCGTACAGGGGGAATACCACCTCGAAGGCGATGGGGGCAAAGTCCAGCAGCTCCCCGGCCAGGGCGGCAAAGAGCACCAGGGCCAAAGAGAGGGCGGCTGTCACCAACGGGAAGTTTATCCCGGCGATTTTCAGTTCCAGCAGGAGGCGTCTCATAGGCGGCGCCTCCAGAAGGAGAGCTTCCAGAAGGGCAGGCAGGCGCACAGCACGCCCCCGCCCAGGAGGAACGCGGCGTTTGCCAGCACACTTCCCCACGCCAGCCCGGGCCACTTAGGGTGTACCCACAGCAGGCGGGACAAGTCCCCGGCGGTGAGCAGGCAGAAGGGCATGCTCTCCGCCGAGCCCACCGTGGCGGCGTTCCACCCAAAGAACAGGGCCGCCGCCGCGTAAAACAGGCGGATGTCCACCACGCCGGGCAGTGCCACCGCCGCCAAGCCGGTGAACCAACTGGCGGGAAAAGCGCACAGCACCAGGGCCTTGCCCAAGGGGAGCAGCCACTCCCACGGGGCAATGGCAAAGGGCGCGGCCAGCACATAGACGGCGGTGTTGCACAGGAGGAACAGGGCCGTCAGCAGGTAGGCCAGGCAGAAGCCCCCCAGCAGCTTGCCCAGGATGTACTGGCGTCTCTCCAAGGGGTAGGAGCGGAACAGGTGGCCCATGGCGTTTTTCCTATCGGCGGGGAAGCGGTTGGCCAGGAGGATGGCCAGGCCGAACAGCAGCAACAGGGCGTCCAGCGTCATGACGCGGTGGACAAAGTAGGCGGGCTGGTTGAGAAACTCCAGCCGGGCCAGGTTTTGGGCGGAGGGGAAGCAGTCCAGCTGGGCCATGGCGGCGGCGGCCAGGAACACGCCCCACACCGCCGGGCGCTTTGCCTGCATCTTCAGCTCGTAGTGGAGAATGGACACTGTTTTACGCATGGCTTTTCCCTCCCATGCAGTAGACGTAGGCGTCCTCCAAGGTGGCGGGGACAGGCGGCTGGGGGAAGCGGCCGCTCTCGTCCACCACCCGGGCCAGGATGGCGTTTTGCTCGTAGGTGGTGGAGAGCACCACCGCCTGACGCTGCAAGGCAGCCAGCTCTCTGTCGTCCCCCAGGGGCAGGACTTTCACCCGGCCCTCCACCTGGTGGAGCAGCTCCTGGGAGGGCCCGGCGTAGAAAAGGCGGCCCTTCCGCAGCACGGCCAGGTGCTGGCACAGCTGGTGCACGTCCTCTACAATGTGGGTGGAGAGCAGCACGGTCCTCCCCTGGCGGGCGTAGCGGGACAGCACTCCGCGGAACCGCACCCGCTCCTCCGGGTCCAGGCCGGCGGTGGGCTCATCTACCACCAGGACGGGCGGCTCCCCCAGCAGGGCCTGGGCGATGCCCACCCGGCGCCGCATGCCCCCGGAGAGCTGGCCGATTTTCCGCCGGGCAAAGTCCTGCATCTCCACCTGGGCGAGGACGTTCTCCACCTGGCTCTTGTCCCGGAGGCCCTTCAGTTCCCCCATATAGCGGAGGAAATCCCTCACGGAAAGGCTGGGGTACATGGGCAGCTCTTGGGGCAGGTAGCCCAGGCGCCGGCGGACCTCCCTCCCCTGGCGGGCAGTGTCGAAGCCGCAGACTTGGATGGCGCCGGAGTTGGGCGGCTCCACGGTGACAAGGGCTTTCATCAAGGTGGACTTGCCCGCCCCGTTGTGGCCCAACAGCCCAAAGACGCCGCTGCCCACGGAAAAGGACACGTCCTCCAAGGCGGTGACGCCCCCTTTGTAGGTTTTGGTGACGTGGGAAAAGACAATGTTCGGTTCCATAACAGCCTCCTTATAACTACATTTGTAGATTTATTAGGTAAAAGAGAGCGGGGCTACTGTGCCCCGGACTCTGTGCCCACGGAATAGGCGGGGTAGGGATAGAAGTGCTGGCGGCTGAACTCCGCGGAAAAGGCCAAGGCCAGCACCAACAAACCCGCCAACCCCGCCGCCAGCAGGCGCTCCCGCCACGGGGCGGGCTTTGTCAGAATGCGGCCCAGCCTGCGCTTGGTGTGGAGGAAGGTCAAGGCCCCCAGCCCCTGGGCGGCTTTGGCCTCTCTACAGGCGGACAGCTCCAGTAAGCGGAGGATGGCCCGGGCGTACTCCCCGATGGTGACGCTGCCGGTCAAGGAGCGAAGGGCGTGGGCGTCGCAGTCGGCCTCGCAGTGGAGGGCGAAGTCCTCCCGGCACAGCCAGGCCAGGGGATTGAACCAATGGACGGCACAGGCCACATCGTACACCCGCTGGAGCAGCAAATGGTGGCGCCGGATGTGGGTGAGCTCGTGGGTGAGGACGGCTTGGAGCTGGGCGTCTGTCAGCTGGGAGAGGGTAGCGGTATCCACCAGCAGCACCGGCCGCAGCGCTCCCGCCACAGAGATGGGCGCGTCCAGGGGCGTTTCCAACAGGGGCGGGGTGCGCTTCCTTCCCAGGGATTGGGCGCACTGGGCGGTGAGGTCCAAGAGCCGCTGGTTCTGACAGGGCGGGCGGCGGCGCAGGGATTTTCCCGCCAGCAGCAGCCGTGTCACCCGATAGGCCAGGAACAGGACGCACCCCATCGCCCACACCAGCGCGGCCATGTGGAAGGCCGGCAGGCGCTGCTCCGGCTCGGGGGAAAACAGCCGCACCTGGGGGGACAGCACCGGAATCCCATAGAGGGCCAGGCCGCAGAGGGAGAACCACAGGGGCAGGGCCCGTTTCAGCACCCGGCTGAGAAGCAGGCTCACCACGCCGAACAGCCCGCCCACCAGGGACAGGTACACCACCAGGAAGAACAGCTCAGTGAGAATCATGGCGCTGCTCCTGCTGGTTGACCAAGGCTTTCAGCTCCTCCAGCTCTTGGGGGGAGAGCGTGCCGCTCTCCACAAAGCCCAGCACCATCTTGGACAGGGAGCCACCGTAGACCCTGTGGAGGAAGCTCTTGCTCTCCTCCAGCTGGCACTGGCTCTGGGACAGGGCGGGATAGTAGAGATACCCCTTGCCCTGGCGCTGGGTGGTGAGGGCGCCTTTCTTCACCAGGCGGGCCAGGTAGGTTTGGATGGTGGTTTTGCTCCAGCCGGTGGCCTGCAGGCTGGAGAGGATTTCCGGCAAAGTCTTGGGCGGGCCGGACCACACAGCCTGCATCACCTGCCACTCGGATTCGGAAATAGAAATCATAGGCGGCTCCTTTCGTTGATAGTTTGTAGTTTATAAGAGCAGTATAACAGAAGAACTACAAAGTGTCAATCTATTTTTTCGCAGCCAAGACGGCCCCTTCACGGTACAATCGAGCAAACCGCGAAGGAGGCCTTGTTTATGAAAACGTGGCCATCCGGGGGAAGGGAAACACCTCCCTGACCCAGGTGGAGCAGTACGGCAACAGCCGCTACAGCTTTAAGGTGGAGTTCGACCACTACGACAACGCCCTGAGTTACTACGGCCTGGACAAGCTGAGCCTGAACAACCTGATTCAGGACAACACCATGCTGAAAGACTACCTGTGCTACCAGCTGATGGGCTCCTTTGGGGTGGACGCCCCCCTGTGCAGCTTTGTGTACATCACCGTAAACGGCGAGGATTGGGGCCTGTACCTGGCGGTGGAGGGTGTGGAGGAATCCTTCCTCCAGCGCAACTACGGCAGCGGCTATGGGGAGCTGTACAAGCCAGACAGCCAAAGCATGGGCGGCGGCCGGGGCAACGGCGGGGCGTTCTCCTTGGGGGATTGGCAGCAGGAAGCGGCTGGAGAAACCGGCGGCGCCGCTGCGGGCAGCCAGGATACCTTCCCCGCCGCCCCTGACGGCCTAGACAGCGGCTTCCCCGGGCAGGAGGGCTTTTCCCCAGGCACAGAGGGGGAGATGCCCGAAGGAGGGGCACCGGAGTTGCCTGAGGACCCAGAAGGAGGCGGCTTCTCCATGGGCAGTGACGACACCGCCCTACTCTACACCGACGACGCGTACAGCAGCTACCAGAACATCTTCGACAACGCCAAAACCGACGTCACCGACAGCGACAAGGACAGGCTCATCGCCAGCTTGAAACAACTGAACGCCCAGGAAAACCTGGAGGAAGTGGTGGACGTGGAGGAGGTCATCCGCTACTTTGTGGTGCACAACTTTGTGTGCAACTTTGACAGCTACACCGGTTCCATGATTCACAACTACTACCTCTACGAGGAGGACGGCCAGCTCTCCATGATTCCCTGGGACTACAACCTGGCCTTTGGGGGCTTTCTGGGCAGCTCGGACGCCACCGCGCTGGTGAACTATCCCATCGACACACCGGTGTCCGGGGGCACGGTGGACTCCCGGCCCATGCTCGCCTGGATTTTCTCCAGCGAGGAGTACACCCAGCTGTACCACCAGTATTTCTCCCAGTTCCTGGCGGAGTGGTTTGACAGCGGCACCTTTGCCAAGGTTTTCCAGCAGGTGGTGGACTTGATTACCCCCTATGTGGAGAAAGACCCCACCAAGTTCTGCACCACAGAGGAATTCCAGGCGGGGGTGGAGGCCTTGGAGGACTTCTGCCTGCTGCGGGCCCAAAGCGTCCAAGGCCAGCTGGAGGGCGCCATCCCCTCCACGGACGACGGGCAGAGCGCGGACAGCTCCAGCCTGGTGGACGCCTCCTCGGTGGACATCTCCGCCATGGGCACCATGAACAACGGGGGCGGCGGGCAGCGCTCTTGGGAGCGGGGCATGGGGCAGTCCCAGGAAGCTTTGGAAGGGGCTGGCATGTCCGCCGCCACCCAAGACAGCGCGGGCCAGGCCCCGGCCATCCCCCAGGGCCAGGAGGACATGGGCAGCCCGCCGGAACTTCCCAGCGGGGAAGGGTCCCAGGAGGCCCCCGGCCAAGCAGCCCCGGACAGCGCCTCCTCCGCCACAGAGGAAAGCCCATCCAGTGAGGCGGAAAGCTCCTCCGGGGAGGGGGATACCCCCAGTGGGGAGGAAAGTGCTTCCTCCGCAGAGGAGCAAGCCGCCACCGAGGAAGCAGGCGGGGCCATGGGGCAAGAGCCTCCCACCCAGCCGGCAGAAGGGACCGCTGACGATGGGATAGAGGCCCAGCCCGGGGCGCTGGGCCAGGGGCAAAGCCAGGCTTCCTCCGCCACGGAACAGTGGGTGCTGCTGGGCGGTTCCTTTCTGGCGCTGGGAATAGGGCTGGCGGTGGCGGGGTTCTACCACAGAAAGGGGTAACCATCCTGGCCACGGAACCAGCCCGGGATGGAGTGCCTGCCGTCCCCAGGTTTGTGCCAGGCGTTCCCCTCAGAGGGATGTGAAAGAGAAAAAGGACATGGCCCGCAGTGAGCGTGCCATGTCCTTTTGTTGGATGAGAAAACCCGCCGAAGGTTCTCTCGCAGTTGTTATGCAGCGACAAAGGTCTGATGGAAGTTCGTCAGGATGCTGGCGGCCTGGGCGCGAACAGCTGTCCCTTCGGGGTCGATGGTGCCATCGTCGTGGCCGTTGATCAGCTTGTTGCCGTTGGCCCAGCTCATGGCCTTCTCCGCCCAGCCGGCTATCTTTTCGCTGTCGGGGTACCGGCTCAAATCGCCCTCGGCAGTCAGGTCATACTCCTTATACTCCGCATAGTTGTAGAGCATCTGGGCCAGCTCCTGGCGGGTAACGTCATCCTCGGGGCGGAAGGTTCCGTCCCCATCACCCTCGGCCACACCGGTCAAGCGGGCCCAGTACACGGCGTTGGTGTACCAAATATCGGCATCCACATCCTCATAGGGATAGCCCAAGTCCTCTTCGCTGATATCCGGGGTGCCCTCCAGATTGTAAAGGATTTGCACCACCGTGGCGCGATCCAGGTTCTCCTCAGGGCCAAAGGTGGTGTCGCCGGTGCCTGCCATAATCTCATGGTCGTAGACATACTTCACGGCGCCATAGTACCATGCCCCGGCCACAACGTCGTTGAAAGGAGGCGCGGGCTCTGAAGTCTGCTGGGACAGCCACTGGAAAATGGTCTGGCCCTGGTCATCCTCCACCAGGTTGTTGTAGACGTAATTCCAAGCGTCGTGGGCGCCGAAATAGTCGGTGCCGTCAAACACGGGCCCTTCGGGATAGAGCTCCAGCTTGGCGTCCACACCAGCAGCGATCAAGCGCTCATAGGTGCCAGGCAGACCGCCGGCGGCGCCGTCGGAAGCGCTGCCCACCAGGTAGACAGGGAAGCCCTTGTCCGCGATCACCTTTGCCTGTGCCTCGTTCAGGTTCCCGCCGGAAACCAGCATGGCGGCGGCGAACTGAATGCGGTTGTCAGTGGTGGAGGTTATCAACGGGGTGGTCATGCCGGTGCCCATAGAAAGGCCGCCTACATAGACCCGCTCCGGGTCGATATAATTGTCTTCAATCACCTGGTGGATAAGGGCCTCCATATCATCCAGCCGTTTGGAGCTCCAGCCCTCTGTCGTGGACTGAGGCGCCAGCACATAAGCGCCGCCCAGCTGCTCTTGGAATTCCTCATCGGCAAAGGCCAGGGCCCGGTTGCCCACCAGGTTGGCGCCGGCGTTGTTCACAACCTTGCCGTCGATTTCGCTTTCGGCATAGCGCTCGCCTGTGCCGTGGAACCACACCAGCAAAGGCCGCAGGTTGTCTTCGCTGGCGTTAGCGGGGGTATACAGGGGGGCCTTACCGCCACCGGGGACCTCCAGGGAGAGGTCAAAGGCGGAGAACAGCGGGTCGTGACGGGTTTCATCCTGCACATAGACCGCGTCCGCAATGCCGGGGATACCCTTCTCCTGGGTGAGCTTCACCTCTACAGTGGCAAAGGCGTGGAACCCGTTTAAGGTGTACCAAGAGGCCCGTGTTGCGGGGACGTCGTACCGGCTGGCATCGCTCTCGCCGTTCTGCTCGGTGCGGGTGCCCCATTCAATGTCCAACTTGACGTAATTGCCCTCTTCGGCCTTATTGCCCTGGGCATCGGCCACGTAAGCGTCCAGGATATTCCACTTGGCCCAGTTATCTTCCAGGGCATAGTCCTCTTTTTCAGGGTCCCACGCGAAGTTCCCGAAGGAGCCCTGGACATTCCCGTTGGCCTCTGTCACCTTGGCGGCAGCGGCAAAGGTGTCTTTATCCACATCCCCGGCTTTGAGGGGGATGCCCATGTCAATGAGTATGCCGGAGAAGTAATAGCCAGGATTAATGGCGGTGCGAAGCACATCAAAGGAGACCGTTGTCTCGCCGTGGGCCACAACCGCCGGGAGTAAGGCAACGGTCAACAGCAGTGTCAAAAGGATGGATAGAAATTTCTTGCTTGTTCTTCGAACCTTCTTTTTCACAAAATTCGCCTCGTTTCCTCAAAAATTGGTCATTCTTTCAATACGCTCTCCTCGTTTGCTTTTCCCATTCCCCTTGCCGGGAACGGAACTCCTCCTTTCCCCCCTTTCCTACAGGCGATGCTTACAGAGCTCTCTCCTGCCGAAGCTTCCCAGGCAGGTTTGCCCTAAGCATAAATACCGTTGTTTCATTTTTGCTTTCTATGGTTTGCATTATAGACCACTTGACGATGTTTGTCAACGAAAATAGTGACAATAAAAAATCAATTTGTTTATAATAATTAGTGTATTTGCAACTGTGCAAGTAAGTATTTGCGCGGTTGCAAAAAACCGCTATTCTCCTAGGTTTTTTCGTCTTTGCAAGATTTGGTTATCAAAAATTCATGGAACCGGCTCCCTTGTTGCTATATCCATAATTTTGCCTGATATCTCATGACGTTCCAAAGGCATTGTGCAACAAAATCCGCGAATTCATGCAAAACAGCTTGACAGCCGCTGTCCATAGGCATATAATAACACCATCGGCAGATCGATTAAGCAATGGCGCTTCGCGAGCACGGCTTGCGAAGCGCTTTTTGTGTTTCATACAGCAGGGCAAAGGCGCCTGGGGTTTTCCCAGGGCGCCTTTTTTGTTCCACCTGGGCAACCGGCGGCTCAGCCGTTTTGCATACACAAATTTTACGGAAAGAGTTGATAAGTATGACATTCAGTGCGGTCAACACAATTTGGGTGCTGGTGGGCGCTGCCCTGGTGTTCTTCATGCAGGCGGGTTTCTCCCTGTGTGAGGCGGGCTTTACCCGTGCGAAAAACACAGGCAACATCCTGATGAAGAACCTGATGGACTTCTGCATTGGCACGC
>DSTMR04002__coassemble_626_pt1 | contig 72591 bp, 62 predicted proteins | sample DSTMR04002__metabat2_low_PE_040 | metagenome-assembled genome bin DSTMR04002
TCATATAGATGACGGCCAGCTGGGTGCTGTAGGCCTTGGTGGAGGCCACGGCAATTTCCGGTCCGGCCCAGGTGTACAGCACGTCGTCCGATTCGTTGGCGATGGTGCTGCCCACCACGTTGACGATGGACAAAATGCGGCAGCCTTTGCTCTTGGCCATGCGCAGGGCGGCCAAGGTGTCCGCCGTCTCGCCGGACTGGCTGATGATGATAACCAACGTCTTGTCGTCCAAAATGGGATCCCGGTAGCGGAACTCGCTGGCCACGTCCACCTCCAGGGGGATTTTCAGCAGCCGCTCAAAGGCGTACTTGGCCACCACGCCCACATGGTAAGAGGTGCCGCAGGCCACGATGAACACCTTGCGCAAATCCTGGATTTGTTCTTTGGTCAGGGTGATGTCGTCCAGCACGATTTTCCCGTCCCGAATGCGGGGGGAGATGGTCTTCCGAAGAGCCTCGGGCTGCTCGCAGATTTCCTTCATCATGAAGTGCTCGTAGCCGCCCTTTTCCGCCGCGGTGATATCCCACTGGATGCGCTCCGGCTCCTTCTGGATGGGCTCCAGCTCCTGGTTGTAGAAGTCGATGGTGTCCCGGGTGAGGACGGCAATCTCCTGGTCTTTCAGCCGGTAGATGTCCCGGGTGCGGGAGAGGATGGCCGGCACGTCGCTGGCGATGTAGTTCTCCCCTTCCCCGATGCCGATGATCAGGGGGCTGTCCTTCCGCACGGCGAAAATGCGGTCCGGGCAGTCGGCGCAGATGATGCCCAACGCGTAGCTGCCCTCCACCTTGGAGATGACTTTCTGAATGGTCTCCAGCACGTTGCCCTTGTAGTAGTATTCCAGCATCTGGGCCACCACTTCTGTGTCCGTATCAGAGACGAACTCCACGCCCCGGCGGATGAGGTGGTTCTTCAGGTACAGGTAGTTTTCGATGATGCCGTTGTGCACCACAGCGAACAATCCCCCGTCGCTGACCTGGGGGTGGGAGTTCACATCACTGGGCGCGCCGTGGGTGGCCCATCGGGTGTGGCCGATGCCCACAGTACCGGGCAGCTCTTTGCCGCCCTGAAGGATGCCGTCCAGCACGCTCAAACGCCCCTTGGACTTCACCACGTGGACGCCGGTGTCGTTGTACACCGCCACGCCAGCGGAGTCATAGCCCCGGTACTCCAATTTCTGCAAGCCATTGAGCAAAATGGGCGCCGCCTGCTCCTCGCCGATATATCCTACAATGCCGCACATAGCGTTCTCTCCTTTCCCTCCCTGGGAAACCAGGGAGTGCTTCCTACTTCTAGCATAGGAAGCTTTGGCATAAAATATGCGGCAGCCCCACGGGGAGGCTGCCGCGGCTTTTTATCGATAGATGATGTCGTCCCGCGCGGGGCCGTTGGAAACCATGGTGATGGGCACGCCGATTCCCTTCTCGGCAAACTCCACGTACTTGCGGGCGTTCTCGGGCAGGTCCTCGTACTTCTTAATGCCGCCGATGTCGCACTTCCAGCCGGGGAGCACTTCCAAAATGGGCTTGCAGCGCTTCAGCTGGGAGGTGGGCGGGAAGGTGTCGATGCGCTTGCCGTCCAGCTCGTAGCCCACGCACACGGGGATTTCGTCCAGGTAGCCCAACGCGTCCAGCACAGTGAAGGCCACCGCCGTGGCGCCCTGGACCATGCAACCGTAGCGGGCAGCCACCAGGTCCAGCCAGCCCATGCGGCGGGGACGCCCTGTGGTGGCGCCGTACTCGCCACCGTCGCCGCCGCGGCGCCGCAGCTCCTCGGCCTCGTCGCCGAAGATTTCGCTGACGAACTCGCCGGCGCCCACAGCGCTGGAGTAGGCCTTTACCACGGTGACAATCTCCTGGATGGCGTAGGGCGGGATGCCGCCGGCGCCCACAGAGCCGTAGCCCGCCAAGGGCGAGGAGGAGGTGACCATGGGGTAGATGCCCAGGTCGGGGTCCTTCAAAGAGCCCAGCTGGCCCTCCAGCAGGACGGTCTTGCCCTCCTTCACGGCGTTGTGGAGCAGCGTGGTGGTGTCCGCCACATAGGGGGCCAGGGCCTCCTTGTACTCCATGAGCTTTTCGTAGATTTCCTCACGGTCCAGGGGCTTCTGGTGGTACAGCTCGGTGTACAGCACGTTCTTCAGCCCCAGCACGTGGTCGATGCGCTCCATAATGGAATCCTTATCATCGAACAAATCGCTGACCTGGAAGCCAATCTTGGCGTACTTGTCAGAATAGAAGGGCGCAATGCCGGACTTGGTAGAGCCAAAGGACTTGGCGGCCAGGCGGGCCTCCTCCATGCCGTCCAGCTCCTTGTGGTAGGGCATCACCACCTGGCAGCGGTCAGAGACCAGCAGCTTGGGGGTGGGCACGCCGCGCTCCACCACGGACTGCACCTCTTTGAGGAAGTTCTCCACAGACAGGGCCACGCCGTTGCCGATGATGTTTGTGATGTTCTGCCGGAACACGCCGGAAGGCAGCTGGTGCAGGGCGAACTTGCCATACTCGTTGATGATGGTGTGGCCCGCGTTGCTGCCGCCCTGGAACCGCACCACAATGTCGGAATCCTCGGCCAGCACGTCTGTTATCTTGCCCTTGCCCTCGTCGCCCCAGCAGGCGCCTACGATTGCTTTAACCATAACACTTCATGCCTTTCTGTTTTTGTTGCGGGGAATGCCCCCTGTGTCGTCCTATACTTACACGGTGATTTCCGCTTTTTCCTCTGCCACGTCTTTGTACTTCTCCAGCACCGGGGCCACCACCTCGGTGAGGAACTCGGTGGTTTGGGCCGGGGCCCGGCCCACGTACTTCTCGGGCTTTACAATATCGTGGAGCTCCTCCAAGGTGACGCCGAACATGGGGTCGCCGGCAATGCGGGCCAGCAGGTCGTTCTCGCCGCCCTGCTCCTTGACCACCTTGGCGGCCTCCATGGAGTGGATACGGATGCGCTCGTGGAGCTCCTGGCGGTTGCCGCCGCGCTTGACGGCGTCCATCATAATATTCTCGGTGGCCATAAAGGGCAGCTCGCGAAGCATGTGCTGTTCAATGACCTTGGGGTAAACCACCAGGCCGTCGGCCACGTTGTTGTACAGGTTCAAAATGCCGTCCACCGCCAGGAAGGCCTCGGGCACGCTGATGCGCTTGTTGGCGGAGTCGTCCAAGGTGCGCTCGAACCACTGGGCGGCCATGGTCATGGCGGGGTTCACCGCGTCCGCGATGACATACCGCGCCAGGGAGGCGATGCGCTCGCTGCGCATGGGGTTGCGCTTGTAGGCCATGGCGGAAGAGCCAATCTGGCCCTTCTCAAAGGGCTCCTCCACCTCTTTCAGGTGCTGGAGCAGCCGGATGTCGTTGGAGAACTTGGCCGCGCTCTGGGCGATGCCGGAGAGAAGGTTCAGCATCTGGCTGTCCAGCTTGCGGGAGTAGGTCTGGCCAGAGACAGGAAAGCACTTGTCATAGCCCATCTTCTGGGCGATCTTCTCGTCCAGCTGGCGGCACTTCTGGTGGTCGCCCTCAAACAGCTCCAAAAAGCTGGCCTGGGTGCCGGTGGTGCCCTTGCAGCCCAGCAGCTTCGCCTTGGAGAGCTGGTACTCCACGTCCTCCAAGTCCATCAGCAAATCCTGAATCCACAGGGTGGCACGCTTGCCCACGGTGGTGGGCTGGGCCGGCTGGAAGTGGGTGAAAGCCAAGGTGGGCAGGTCCTTATACGCCTGGGCGAAGTGGGACAGCACCCGGATGACGCCCACCAGCTTGTTGCGGATGAGCTGTAAGGCCTCGGTCATGATGATGACATCGGTGTTATCCCCCACATAGCAGGAGGTGGCCCCCAGGTGGATAATGCCCGCGGCGCCGGGGCACTGCTGGCCATAGGCATAGACATGGCTCATCACGTCGTGGCGGACCACCTTTTCCCGCTCTTGGGCCACCTCGTAGTTGATATCCTCGGCGTGGGCTTTCAGCTCGTCCACCTGCTCTTGGGTGACGGGCAGGCCCAGCTCCATCTCCGCCTCCGCCAGGGCAATCCAAAGCTTCCGCCAGGTGCGGAACTTCATGTCCGGGGAGAACAGGTACTTCATTTCCTTGTCGGCATAACGGGCGGACAAGGGGGATTCGTAAACATCTCTTGCCATGCTGCTGACCAAACCTTTCCTCTGGGATTTCCCAAAAAACACAAGGAAGGCCCCAGGGACGGGGTTTTCGCCCTCCCCGCGGGACCCTCTCTGCCTTTTCTGTTTCACGAAGCCTATCGGGCAGCCTCATACGCTTCAATTTTAGTAAAAACCGGCGCTATTGTCAATCGTTTCCCAAAAGATTTTCCGCCTTTTAATATAGAATGTCCCCGGGGAGAAGGGCCAAAAAAGAATTTTTCAAAATTTTTTCTTGTAAATCCCGGGCTGTTATGGTAATATATCTCTATGATTTTGCAGGATTTTGCAATCAAACTTGCAGTATGGAGGGAAAATGCTATGTCTTACGTCAGCGAACAGCTGGAACTTTTGAAGAAGAAAAATCCCGGCGAGCCGGAGTTTATCCAGGCCGCCACCGAGGTGCTCACCTCTCTGGAGCCTGTCATCCAGGCCAACCCCCAGTATGAGGCCGCCGGCATCCTGGAGCGCATCGTGGAGCCCGAGCGCCAGATCATGTTCCGCGTGCCCTGGGTGGACGACAACGGCAAGGTGCAGGTGAACCGCGGCTTCCGCGTCCAGTTCAACTCCGCCATCGGCCCCTACAAGGGCGGCCTGCGGCTCCATCCTTCCGTGAACCTGGGCATCATCAAGTTCCTGGGCTTCGAGCAGATCTTCAAGAACAGCCTCACCGGCCTGCCCATCGGCGGCGGCAAGGGCGGTTCCGACTTCGACCCCAAGGGCAAGTCCGACCGTGAGATCATGGCGTTCTGCCAGAGCTTCATGACCGAGCTGTTCCGCCACATTGGCCCCGACACCGACGTGCCCGCCGGCGACATCGGCACCGGCGCCCGGGAGATCGGCTACATGTTCGGCCAGTACAAGCGCATCCGCAACGCCTTCGAGGGCGTGCTCACCGGCAAGGGCCTGACCTACGGCGGCTCTCTGGCCCGCACCGAGGCCACCGGCTACGGCCTGCTGTACTTCACCGCCGCCATGCTGAAGAAGAACGGCTACGACATGGCCGGCAAGACCGTGGTCATCTCCGGCGCCGGCAACGTAGCCATCTACGCCTGCCAGAAGGCCCAGGAGATGGGCGCCAAGGTTGTGACCATGTCCGACTCCACCGGCTGGGTGTACGACGCCGAGGGCATCGACCTGGCCGCCATCAAGGAGATTAAGGAAGTCAAGCGCGCCCGCCTGACCGAGTACAAGAACTACCGTCCCAACAGCGAGTACCACGAGGGCCGGGGCGTGTGGAGCGTCAAGTGCGACATCGCTTTGCCCTGCGCCACCCAGAACGAGCTGCTGGAGGACGACGCCCGCCAGCTGGTTGCCAACGGCTGCATCGCCGTGGCCGAGGGCGCCAATATGCCCACCACCATCGAGGCCACCAAGATCCTTCAGGAGGCCGGCGTGCTGTTCGCTCCCGGCAAGGCTGCCAACGCCGGCGGCGTGGCCACCTCCGCCTTGGAGATGACCCAGAACAGCGAGCGCCTCTCCTGGACCTTCGAGGAGGTTGACCAGAAGCTGAAGGGCATTATGGAGAACATCTTCAAGTCCGCTGACGAGGCCGCCGAGAAGTACGGCCATCCCAAGAACTACGTCATGGGCGCCAACATCGCCGGCTTCATCAAGGTGGCCGACGCCATGCTGGCCCAGGGCGTTATCTAAAGCGGCCCGCTGCAGCCACTCCTACAGCGTTTACCATCCTTTTTGGGAAATTGCCAAAAGAACACCCAGGCGTTTGCTTGGGTGTTTTTTTGCTGCCGGGCAAAATCGCCGCGCTTGCCCTTCCATCCCCCGCCCATTTGTGCTATGATATTCCAGTAACCAAAACGGCCTGAACAGGCAGTACCGCCAGTAACGCCCCAGAAACGACCAGCGCGCCGGGAAAACCCCGGCAGGCGATTTCTCGGCCCAAAACGGACAGGCTTTTCGGGCAACATAGCCAACATAGATTCCCGCAGCAAAGCGCCCTGTGCCGGGCCGCGGGGAAGGCACGGAAAAACCACGGAGAGGAAACGACGAGAAACCGTCCCGCGGTTTTTCTCCGGCCCCTCTCCTCTGAGAAGGGAAGATTCTTTTGAACCATAGAAAACAAACCCCAGCCGCCGCCCCTCAACAGGGGAACCGCGTCTGGGAAACGGTGAAAGCCCACGGCAGGCTTTACTTTGTGGACGCCATGAGCGCCATGGCCCAGGGGCTGTTCGCCTCCCTGCTGATTGGCACCATCATCTCCACTTTGGGCTCCCAGCTGGGTGTGCCCCTGCTGGAGGAGATTGGCAATTTCGCCAAGGAGATGGCAGGCCCTGCCATGGCCGTGGCCATCGGCTACGCCTTAAAAGCCCCGCCCCTGGTGCTGTTCTCCCTGGCGGCGGTGGGCAGCGCCTCCAACACCCTGGGCGGCGAGGGCGGCCCTCTGGCGGTGCTGGTGCTGGCCATCCTCGCCGCGGAGCTGGGAAAACTGGTGAGCAAGAAAACCCCGGTGGACATTCTTGTCACGCCCCTGGTGACCATCCTCTCCGGCTCGCTGCTGGCCTATGTGCTGGCGCCGCCCATTGGCTCCGCCGCGGCTGCCGTGGGGCAGCTCATCATGTGGGCCACGGATTTGCAGCCCTTCCTCATGGGGATGTTCGTCTCGGTGCTGGTGGGCGTGGCGTTGACCCTGCCCATCTCCAGCGCGGCCATCTGCGCCGCCCTGGGGCTGACCGGCCTGGCCGGGGGCGCCGCCGTAGCGGGCTGCTGCGCCCAGATGGTGGGCTTCGCCGTCATCAGCTTCCGGGAAAACCGGTGGGGCGGCCTGGTGGCCCAGGGCCTGGGCACCTCCATGCTGCAAGTGCCCAACATCATCAAGAACCCCCGCATCTGGATCGCCCCCACCCTGGCCTCGGCCATCACCGGGCCCCTGGCCACCTGCGTGTTCCGCCTGGAGATGAACGGCGCGCCGGTCTCCAGCGGCATGGGCACCTGCGGGCTGGTGGGGCAGATTGGCGTCATCGACGGCTGGGTGAACGATGTGGCCAACGGCTTGAAAGCCGCCATCACCCCCATGGACTGGGCGGGCCTGGCGCTGCTGTGCTTTGTCCTGCCGGCGGTGCTCTCCTGGGTCATCAACCTGGGGCTGCGGAAGCTGGGCTGGGTGAAGGACGGCGACATGAAGCTGGACCTGTGAGCTTACCCCCCAAACAAAAAAGCGGACCTTCCACCCCGGAAGGCCCGCTTTTTTATTTGTGATATTTGGTGCCCCCCAGGATTTGGAAGCCCCGGTATATCTGCTCGCACAGCATCACCCGGGCCAGCTGGTGGGGGAAGGTCATGGGCGACATGGAAAGGCCCTCCCCTGCCGCTTTCACCCGGGGGGACAGTCCATGGGAGCTGCCGATGACAAAGCTCACCGCCCCCGGGGACTGCATGGCCCCCGCCAGCCGCTTGGCCAGGCCGGGGGAATCCACCGCCTTCCCCTCGATGCACAGGGGATACACCTTCCCCGCGGCGTGGCGCAGGATTTGCTCCCCCTCCTTTTCCAGGGCCGCCTCAATCTCCCCGGGGGAGGGGTCGTTGGGCAAGCGGGCCTCGGGCAGCTCGATGAGCTCCCACTTGCACAGGGGGCGCAGGCGCTTCTCGTACTCCGCCACGGCGTCCCGCCAATAGGATTCCTTCAATTTGCCCACGCAAATCAATTTGACTGCCAGCATACGCGCCCCTCCTAAAAGATAATGCTCTTGCCCTCTTGGTTCTCCACGGGGGCCACGTCCAGCCAAAATCCCGTGCCCTCCTGGTACCCCGCGGCGGAAAGGGCGCTGACGGCCTCCTGCCGGGCCAGGGAGGGCGTGTTGTTCTCCCCGCTGAGATGGGCCAGCAGAAACCGCTTGGCCCCCGCACGGGCCAGCTCCGGCAAAAAGGCGGCGCAGTCCCCGTTGGACAGGTGGCCTGTCCCCGCCAGAATCCGCCGCTTGAGATAGGCTGGGTAGGGCCCGTTGCGCAGCATCTCCCGGTCGTGGTTGGACTCCAGCACCACAAACTCCGCCCCCAGCAGGTGCTCCCGCACGCAGGGCGTCACCACCCCCAGGTCCGTGGCCAGGGCGAACTGCCTGCCGTCCGCCGTCTGGATGCGGAACCCCAAGGACTGGGCGCTGTCGTGGGGCGTCGCGAAAGGGGTCACCTCCATGCCCGCCAGCTGGAGGGGCTCCTCCAGCACCCAGCTCTCCACCCCTTCCAGGGAGGGCTGCATGGCCAGCAGCGTCCCCTGGGAGGCAAACACCGGGATGCCGTACTTTTTGGCGAACACCCGCACCCCGGCGATGTGGTCGCTGTGCTCGTGGGTGATGAGGATGCCCTGAATCGCCATGGGGTCTATCCCGCAGCGCTGGAGCATCCTGTCCAGCTGCCGGGCGCTGCGGCCCGCGTCGATGAGCAGCCCCGCGCTGCGGGAGCCTATGTAATAGCTGTTCCCTCCGCTGCCGGAGAACAGCGGGCAAAGCCGTGCCATCCCATCCATCCTTTCCCAAAACAAAAGAGCTGCCGCATCACCTGCCGCAGCCCCTGGACTTTTTTCTATTTGTGTCAGCCGATTTTCCCCATCACCTGTTCCGGCTCCTGGCTGCGGTAAATGTCCGCGCCCAGGTCCACCAGCTTTTCCACAATGTTCTCATACCCGCGCTCGATGTACTGGATGTCCTCCAGCACGGTGGTGCCTTCAGCCACCAGGCCCGCGATGACCATGGCAACGCCGGCGCGCAAATCCAGCGCCCGCACAGGGGCGCCCTTCAAATGGTCCACGCCCTCTACAATGGCCACCTTGCCGTCCACGGTGATTTGGGCGCCCATGCGCCGCAGCTCGTCCACATACTTAAAGCGGTTGCTCTCCCACACGCTCTCGTTGACCATGCTGGTACCGTGGGCGATGGACAGCAGCGTGGTAATCTGGGGCTGCATATCCGTAGGGAAGCCGGGATGGGGCATGGTCTTTACGTTGCACTTGCGCAGGGGGCGCTGGCAGTACACCCGCACGGTGTCGTCGCCCTCCTCCACGGTGACGCCCATTTCCACCAGCTTGGCAGAGATGGACTCCAAATGCTTGGGGGTGACGTTCTTCACGGTGACGTCCCCGCCGGTGGCGGCGGCGGCCACCATGTAGGTGCCGGCCTCAATCTGGTCGGGGATGATGGAATAGGTGGCGCCCCGCAGCTTCTGCACCCCGTGGATTTTAATGGTGTCCGTGCCGGCGCCCCGGATGTCGGCGCCCAAGGTGTTCAGGAAGTTGGCCAAATCCACAATGTGGGGCTCCCGGGCGGCGTTCTCAATGACGGTCAGGCCCCGGGCCTTTACCGCCGCCAGCATGATGTTCATGGTGGCGCCCACGGTGACCACGTCCATGTAGACGCTGGCCCCGTGCAAATCCTGGGGGGCGGAGACGGAAATCATGCCGTTGTCCAGGCTGTAGTCGCAGCCCAGGGCGGCAAAGCCCTTTAAATGCTGGTCAATGGGGCGGATGCCGAAATTGCACCCGCCGGGCATGGGGACCACGGCCTTGCGGCAGCGGCCCAGCAAAGCGCCCAGGAAATAGTAAGAGGCGCGGATGCGCCGGGCAATGTCCGCCGAAACCGTGTCGGTGTCCACGGTGCGGGGGTCAATCTCCACGGTGTGGCGGTCCAGGTATTCCACCTTGGCGCCCATGCTCTCTAAGATATAGGTCAAGGTCTTGACATCGGAGATGTCAGGAAGGTTTTCCAAACGGCAGGGGGAATCCGCCAAAATGGTGGCAGGGATAATGGCCACCGCCGCGTTTTTTGCCCCGCTGATATTCACTTCACCGGTCAGGCGGCAGCCGCCCTTAATCACGTATTTTTCCAAATTTACACTTCCTAACGGCTTTCCAGAGCAAGCACCCCTTCGGCCTTTGGTTTACAGAACTTAGTATTCGACTGATGATAATAATAATACATAGCAGCCGAAAAGTCAATATCAGGGAGGGCCAGAAGCGGTTTTCCACAAAAGCTTACAAGAAAAGCCAGGTCCCGCCCGGGGGCTTTATTTGCCCTTGCCCAACGTGATGGGCTTTTCCTCCCCCCGCAGCAGGCGGCCGATGTTCGCCTTGTGCTTTACAATCACCGTCAGGCCGATAAACAGGGAGGCCGCCGTGGCGAACAACAGGTAGGCCATGCTGTGGGTGCCGTGGTTTGGCAGGGGACTGCCCTCAAACTCCACCAAAAACAGGAAGAGGAAGGTGTACACCGGGTACAGCGCCGCGCACACCACCGAGGCTAGGGACACAATCCGCTTGATGGCGAACACAATGGCAAAGGTGAGCAGCACCAGCAAGAACACCCGCCAGTCGGTCAGGGCAATCATGGCGGCGGAGGTGACCACGCCCTTGCCTCCCCGGAAGCCGTAATAGATGGGGAAGATATGTCCCAGCACACAGGCCACCCCGGCCACATAGCGGGCCACGTCGTAGAACTCCACGGACTCTGGGGCCAGCAGCGCCACAAAGGCCTGGGAGAGCAGCAGCGCCACCACGCATTTGAGGAAATCCCCCACAAAGGTGAGCACCGCCGGCAGCTTGCCCACGCTGCGCAGCACGTTGGTCATGCCCGCGTTGCCGCTGCCGTACTCCCGGATGTCCTCCTTGTTTTTGAAAAACCAGGTCAAAATGATGGACCAGTTGATGCTGCCCAGCAAATAGCCCGCAACTGCCGTGAAAACCAGTGCCAAAACCTCTTGCCCCATAGCCAAACCGCCTTTCTAAAATAGAAATAATCCGTGTCCACTCAATCCTTCTCCCCGCGCTCCCGGATGACCATGCGCACCGGGGTGCCCTCCAGGCCGAAGTTCTCCCGGATGCGGTTCTCCAAATAGCGCTGGTAGGAGTAGTGGAACAGCTCGTGGTCGTTGCAGAAACAGACAAACGTAGGGGGCTTGGTAGAAGCCTGGGTCATGTAGTAGATTTTCAGCCGCTTGCCCTTGTCGGTGGGCGGCTGCACCCGGGCCGTGGCCTGGGCCAGAATGTCGTTTAAGGTGCCGGTGGTCACACGCATGGCGTTGGAGGCCGCCGCAATCTGAATCAGCTCGAACATCCTGTCCAGCCGCTGGCCGGTCTTGGCGGAGATGAACAGGATGGGCGCGTAGGACATAAAGGAGAAGTCGTTCTCCAGCTTTTTGCGCATCTCCTGCATGGTCTTGTCGTCCTTCTCCACGGCGTCCCACTTGTTCACGCAGATGACGCAGCCCTTGCCCGCCTCGTGGGCCAGGCCCGCCACCTTGGAGTCCTGCTCGGTAAAGCCCACCTGGGCGTCGATGAGGATAAGGCACACGTCGGCCCGCTCCACGGCCATTTCCGCCCGCAGGTTGCTGTAGTGCTCGATGGCGTCCTCCACCTTGCTCTTGCGGCGCAGGCCGGCGGTATCGATAAAGGTGAAGGTGCCGTGCTGGTTCTGAATGGTGGTGTCCACCGCGTCCCGGGTGGTGCCGGCAATGTCCGAGACGATGCAGCGGTTCTCCCCTGCCACCTTGTTCACCAGGGAGGACTTGCCCACGTTGGGCTTGCCGATGACGGCCACCTTGATGATGTCGCCCTCGTCGTCGTCCTCCACGTCCTCGGGCAGGACGTCGCAGACACGGTCCAGCAAGTCGCCGGTGCCGTGGCCGTGGACCGAGGACACCATCACCGGGTCGCCCAGGCCCAGGTTGTAAAACTCGTAGAACTCCGCCGGGGGCTCGCCCACGGTGTCGCACTTGTTGACGCACAGCACCACCGGCACCCCGCTTTTCAGCAGGATGTTGGCCACGTCCGCGTCTGTGGCGGTGACGCCGGTGCGGATGTCCGTGACGAGGATGATGGCGCTGGCGGAGTCGATGGCGATTTGGGCCTGCTCCCGCATCTGGGTTAAAATCACGTCCTTGCTGGCGGGCTCAATGCCGCCGGTGTCCACCAGAGAGAACTTGCGGCCGCACCACTCGGCGTCGCCGAAAATGCGGTCCCGGGTGACGCCGGGGGTGTCCTCCACAATGGAGAGCCGCTGCCCCACAATCTTGTTGAACAAAGTGGACTTGCCCACGTTGGGCCGCCCCACAATGGCCACGATTGGCTTTGCCATGTTTTCACCAATCCTTTCTAAAAAGCGGGAAACCCGCCTGTGTTTCTTTTCCTATCCCATGTTTCAGAAAGCCTGCCCCGCCCCGGTTTACCGGTGCTCCCAAGAGCCCTCGTAGGGGTTAAAGCCGGGGGTTTCCGGCTCCGGCAGGCCGCAGATGGCGCACACCAAAGCCTCCCCCGTGCTGCCCACCCGGCGGCAGGGCACTCCCAGGGCGGCGGAGAGCTCCTCCCGGGTCATGTCGTCCAGGAAGATGTCCTCCCCGGCCTTCATCATGTTGGTGGCCAGCAGCACCTCGTCCCCCAAGTCCCGGCCCCGGAGGTTTTTCAAAATGTCCTGGCCGGTGAGCAGCCCGGTGACGTTCACCGTGCCGCCGAAGAAGTCGTTGTGCACCGGCAGCAGGTCGATACTAATATTATGGCATTTCCGCCGCAATCCGTCAAGAAGCTGGTTGAGGAACTGGAAGCCGCACTCCCCAGTGGGGATGGTCACGCGGCGGGGGGCGTCCGGCAGCTCCAAATCCTCCAGGGCCCAGTCAAACTCGTCCTGGAGGTTGCGCAGCATGCCCACGCCGTTTTCAATTTGGGGGAAGTCCTCGTAGAACTCCAGGGGCGGGATGGGCCGGCCGGCCAGCAAATACAGCTCGTCCGAGGCGTACACCGTGCGGGCGCCCCGCTCCGCTTTCCACCGGGCGCCCCAGCGCTCCAAGATGTCCAGGGCCTTTCCGGCGGTCTGCCGGTTAAAGGGCACCAGGGGGTACAGGCCCTCCCGGTAGCGGGTGAGGCCCACCGGCACACAGGCCACGCTGAGAAGCCCCTCCCCCAGGGACCAGAACTCCTCCAAAGTGTGCTCCAGGGCGGGGCCGTCGTTGACGCCCGGGCACAGCACAATCTGGCAGTTGAGGTGGATGCCCCCCTCCGCCAGCCGGTACAGGTGGCGCAGGGAGTCCCCGGCGAACCGGTTGTGCATCATGGTGCAGCGCAGCTGGGGGTCCATGGTGTGCACCGACACATTGATGGGGCTGATGTGCATCTGGAGGATGCGGTCCACCTCCCGGTCGTCGATGTTGGTCAGCGTGATGTAGTTGCCAAACAGGAAGGAGAGCCTGTCGTCGTCGTCTTTAAAGTACAGCGTCTCCCGCATGCCGGGGGGCAGCTGGTCGATAAAGCAGAACACGCACTTGTTCCGGCAGGAGCGCTGCTTGTCCATAAGGTACGTCTCAAATTCCAGACCCAGCTCGGCGTATTGGGGCTTGACCAGCTCCACCTCGTAGCTCTCCCCGCCCCGCCGCAGGGAGAGCCGCAGCTCCCGCTCGGTTTCGAAAAAGCGGTAGTCAAGCACATCGATGATTTCGTGGCCGTTGATGGCCACCAGCACGTCCCCCGGCTGGATGCCCACCCGCTGGGCGCGGCTTTTTTCGGCAACGCCGTTGATTGTTACAGCCATCTCCCATGCCTCCTTTTCCGGCAGCTTTCGGCAAAGCCTGCCGGTAAAAATAAAGAAGGGAGCGCATTGCCCGCGTTCCCTTCTCGCCTTTGCAAAATTTAAGCGTCCTTCTTCACAACGGCACGGCCATTGTAATAGCCACAGTTGCCGCAAACTCTGTGAGGTGTCTTGTACTCGCCGCACTGGGGGCATCTCATAAGGGCGGGAGCCTGGAGCTTCCACACATTGGAGCGCCGCTTGTTCTGCCGAGCGCTGGATACTTTCCGCTTGGGTACTGCCATGGGTGCACCTCCTTAATCTTTCGAAGATGATATTCTGCCGTCCGCCGCGCTGCGGTGGAACGGTTCAGTTTCTAGCAAAAACTTGTCCGGCATCTGCCAAGACCGGCTTGTTACAGCAGGTCTTTTAAAACCGCCAGGCGCGGGTCTACGGTATCTCTCTCGCAGCCGCAGGGGCCCTGGTTCAGGTTTTTCCCGCAGGTAGGGCACAGGCCCTTGCACCCTGGGGAGCAGAGGAACTTGCTGGGCACATCCAGCAGGATGTCCTCGGTGAGGAGCTGGTCCAAATCCAACTGGTCGTCGGGGACCACCACAAACTCGCCGTTGTCGTCCTCTTCATCGCTGAGCGCGCGCACCAGCACGTGGAAAAAGGAAAGCTCCCTCTCCTGGGTGGTGAGCTCAAAACAGCGGTCGCAGGGCATGGTCATGGTGTACACGGCCGTGCCGCTGAGCTCCACGGAATCGGGAGAGCCTTTCAGCTGCCCACGGACCTTTACCGGCGCACAAAACGGCTTGACACCGCCCAATTCCATACCGGAAAGCTCCAGGTCCCATTCCAGCTCGTCGCTGCTGCCCAGATAATATTTTCGCAAATCGATAGTCATAGTTCCTACCTCATGCCGTACTGATATATTATAATGAAGTCCGCCTTTCTTGTCAAGCCCCACTTTCTCAAAACCCAGGGGGACTTTTCAGGGAAAAGCGCCCGCAAAAAGGGAAGGCAGCCCAAAAGCCGCCTTCCCCAGCTTGCATCCCGTTAGGGCTTATTTCGCCACATACTCCTTCACGGACTCGGGAATCTCCTCGTCGGCAGCGGAAACGGAGAGCACGAAGTTGGCGCCGGATTCCTTCTCCAGCTTCTTCAGGTCGTTTACCAGCAGGTCCATCACCTCGGCGCCGGTGCCGGTAATCTTCAGGGTGGAATCCACCAGAATGTCGGTGACATCGTAGTTGCCAGCGCAAATGCCGGCCAGGAAGCCATACAGGCCCTTGCCGCCCTTCACGTCGTAGGCGTCGATGTCAATCAGGCGGGCCGCGTGGGAGATATCATAGGTAAGCTTCAGGCCCTTCTCCACCACAACCACGTTGCCGTTGGTCTTTTCCAGGGCAGCGTTGGCCATCTCGATGAGCTTTTTGGTCTTGCCAGAGCCTTTCTTGCCAGTCAAAAGAGTAATCATATTAGAACTCTCCTTTTTTTATTATTCACCGCCCCAGGGGAGCGGGGGTGTGCGGGGAAATCAGCGGGACAGGCGCTTCTCCAGCGCTGCCTTGGCCTCCTCGTAGCCGGGCTTGCCCAGCAGGGCGAACATGTTCTTCTTGTAGCTTTCCACGCCGGGCTGGTCAAAGGGGTTCACGCCCAGCAGGTAGCCGGAGATGGCGCAGGCCTTTTCGAAGAAGTAAATCAGCTGGCCCAAAGTGTCCTCGGAGAAATCCGAGGCGTGGATGACCACGTTGGGCACGCCGCCGTCGTTGTGGGCCAACACAGTGCCCTCAAAGGCCTTCTCGTTGATAAAGGCCATGGTGCGGCCCTCCAGGTAGTTCAAGCCGTCCACGTCGGTGGGGTCGTTGCCCAAAGCAATCTGGTGTTTGGGCTCGTTGATGAGCACCACCGTCTCAAACAGAGTGCGGCGGCCATCCTGGATATACTGGCCCAAAGAGTGCAAATCCGTGGAGAAGATGACAGAGGCGGGGAACAGGCCCTTGTTGTCCTTGCCCTCGCTTTCGCCGAAGAGCTGCTTCCACCACTCGTTCATCATGGCGTAGCAGGGCTCGTAGCTGACCATGACCTCGGTGCACTTGCCCTTGTTGTACAGGATGTTGCGGATGGCGGCGTACTTGTAGCAGTCGTTCTCCTCCAAAGAGGGGTTGTTGTACAGCTCCATGGCCTTCTGGGCGCCGCCCATCAGGGCATCGATGTCCGCGCCGGCCACGGCGATGGGCAGCAGGCCCACGGCGGTGAGCACAGAGTAGCGGCCGCCCACGTCATCGGGCACCACAAAGGTCTCGTAGCCCTCTTCGTCGGCCAGGTGCTTCAAGGTGCCCTTGGCCTTGTCGGTGGTGCAGAAGATGCGCTCCCGGGCGCCCTCCTTGCCGTACTTCTTCTCCAGCAGCTCCCGGAACACCCGGAAGGCGATGGCGGGCTCGGTGGTGGTGCCGGACTTGGAAATCATGTTGATGGAGATGTCCTTGCCCTCGCAAATCTGCACCAGCTCCGCCAGGGCGGTGGAGCTGATGGAGTTCCCGGCGAAGTAGATGGCCGGGGTATCCTTGCGCAGGTCGTTGTACTTTTCGGACTTTAAAAACTCGATGGCGGCCCGAGCGCCCAGGTAAGAGCCCCCGATGCCGATGACCACGAACACATCGGAGTTGCCCTGGATTTTCTTGGCCGCGGCCTTGATGCGGGCGAACTCCTCCTTGTCATACGCAGTGGGAAGGTTGACCCAGCCCAAAAAATCGTTGCCCATGCCGGTTTTGGACATGAGCAGCTGGTGGGCTGTCTCTACTTGGGGCGCGATGGCCTCATATTCGTGCTGGGAAACAAAGCCGTTGAGATAACTGGATTCCAATTTCAGTGGCATTGCAAATAACCTCCTTGTACGGTTCTCAGGGCGCTCCCTGCCGGGGTGGAAAAGGCCCCGCTCCCTCCGCGATTCCGTCCACAGAAGAGGGAGGCGCTGTTCTTTGTGCTTCTATTCTACAATAAGTTGAGGCAATTTGCAAGTTTGTACGGCACTCTTTCCAAAAAAGTTCCCACTGGCCCGGGCAATCCTTTCTCAAAAGGCGAAAAGCCCCCGGAACAGATACCTCAGGGCCGAGACAAAGGTGACCGCCTCCACGTCCCCGGCGGCGGTGATGTCCACCTCTGCCAGCACCTCCCCGCCCAGGCTGTAGCGCACCGTGCCGATGACGTCCCCGGCCTTTACGGGGGCTGTCAGCTCCTCCAGCAGGACCTCCGTCTCCACCGAACCGGTCTCCGCGGCCTCCAGCAGCAGGCTGGGGCTCTCCCCCACCTGGGCCTCCACCGTGGGGGCCATGCCCCGGGCCACGGGGACAGGCTCCAGGGCGGGGGCTTCCGGCACGGTGGCTTTCCAGCCCGCGAAGCCGTAATCCAACAGGGCGGCGGCGTCTTGGAAACGGTGGTCCGTGGAATCGGCCCCCAGCACCACGGCGATAAGGGACAACCCACTCCGCTCCGCCGTGGCGGTGATGCAGCTGCCCGCCTGGCCGGTGGTGCCGGTTTTCAGCCCGGTGATGCCCTGGTAGGAGCGGATGAGCTTGTTGGTGTTCACCAGCTGGGTTTCCCCGCCCCGCACGGAGTCCATCCAGGTGAGGGTGTAGTCGAAGACCTTCTCGTGGCGGATGAGCTCCCGGCTCATCAAAGCCACGTCGTAGGCGCTGGTGACGTGGCCCTCCTCGTCCAGACCGTTGCAGTTTTTGAACACGGTGTCGTTCATACCCAGCTGCTGGGCCTTTTCGTTCATCTGGGCCACAAAGGCCTCCTCGCTGCCGGACACCGCCTCGGCCAGCACCACGGCGGCGTCGTTGGCGCTCATAATCACCGTGGCCTTGATGAGGTCGTCCACGGACATGGCCTCCCCCTCCTCCAGCCAGATATCCGAGCCGCCCATGGAGGCCGCGTGGGCCGAGGCAGTGAGGGTCTGGTCCAGGGAGAGACGGCCGCTGTCGATGGCCTCGAACACCAGGCAGAGTGTCATCACCTTGGTGATGGAGGCGCAGGAGCGCACGGCGCGGGGGTCTTTCTCAAAGAGCACCCGGCCGGTGGAGGCCTCCATCAGCACGGCGGAGGGTGCGGTGAGCTCCAGGCCCTCGGCCCGAGCAGGCAGGGCGGGCAGCAGCAGGGCGGCGGCAACTGCCAGGGAGAGCAGGGAAAACCGAAGCTTTTTCATAGGGAATCATCCTTTCTAGGGGCTATGGAAAGGATATGTTCCCCGCCGCAAAAAAAGACACCCAAGGCTAGGCTTGGATGTCTTTTTGCTCAGTCTTTCTTTTCAAACACGCCCCACAGGGCGAAAACCAGACCCGCCAGGGCCGCAGCCAGAAACAACAGGAAGGGACCGGTCAGCCCCCAGTACAGGAAGCTGCCAAGCCAACCGTTAAAACCGTTGTAACTCACAGGCTCTGTCAGCAGCACGCCAAACAACAGGGCGGTGACGCCCAGTGTGCCAAGGGCCATCAGGGCAATGCCGAAAATCAGCTTTTTCACAAAGTCCATTCCTTTCCTTGCAGAGTTACCAGCCGGGGCTTGGCTATCGGCCTGCGGCCGCGTGCGCCTGCGCTCCTGAACTTTTTTTGCAAAGCTACGCTTTGCTTATAAGGCCGTGGAGCGCTGCTCCACACCTCGCAAGCTTTTTTGTAAAAAAGGCTGTTACGTCCCAGTGGGACGTTGCCCAACAGCTGACCGAACCGGCAGGTGAGAAGACCAAAAAACTTTATTCGCTGCGCGGCTCTTTTTTCACCCGCAGGTAGGCCCCCGCTTCCACGGGCAGGTCCGTTTTCCAGCGGACCACCATCTCCGCGTGGGGAGCCACCTGGATGGCCTCGCCGTCCTCGTTGTACAGCTCGTCCAGCGTGGCGGTGAAGGGCTCTCTCCCCGGCTGGAGGATATCCACCTCCTGGCCCCGGAAAAACCGGTTGCGCTCCCGCAGGGTGACCAGGCCGTCCTCCCGGCCCTGGCACACGGCCACCAGCTCATAGCCCCGGGCGTAGTGGCTGCGGTCCAGCGTCTGGCCGGGCTCGCCCCCAAAGTAAAAGCCGTGGGAATAGGGCCGGTGGCTGATTTTCTCCGTCTCCGCCAAGATGGCGGCGGGCAGCGGCTCGTCGGGGTGCTCCCAGGCGAAATCAATGGCCCGACGGTAGGCCGCGGTGACGCAGGCCACATAGTAGGCGGACTTGGCCCGGCCCTCGATTTTCAGGCTGGTGATGCCCGCGTCCATCATCTGGGGGATGGCGTCAATCATCCGCAAGTCGTTGGAGTTGAAGAAGTAGGCGCCCTTCTCCTCCTGGGTGAGGGTGAAGACCTCCCCCGGGCGCTGGGCCTCCACCAGGTGGTACTCCCAGCGGCAGGGCTGGGCGCACTCGCCCCGGTTGGCGTCCCGGCCGGTCATATAGTTGGAGATGACGCACCGGCCGGAAAAGGACATGCACATGGCCCCGTGGACAAAGGCCTCCAGCTCCAGGCCGGGGTCGGTGTTCTCCCGGATGCCCTGAATTTCGGAGAGGGGCACCTCCCGGGCCAGCACCACCCGCTTGGCCCCCAGCTCCCAGCAGACCTGGGCGGCGGCAAAGTTCACAATGCCCGTCTGGGTGGAGATGTGCCGCTCCACCTGGGGGGCCACTTTCCCGGCCAAGGCCAGCACCCCCAAATCGGAGATGATAAAGGCGTCCACCCCCGCCTCTTGGCAGGCGGTGAGGAAGCCGGGCAGCTCCTCAAATTCCTGGTTGCGGGGCAGGGTGTTGCAGGTGACGTAGACCTTCACCCCCCGCTGGTGGCAGAAGTCCACGGCCTGGGCCAGCTCCTCCGGCCCAAAGTTGGCCGGGGCCGAGCGCATGCCGAAGCTCTTTCCCGCCAGGTACACCGCGTCCGCGCCGTAGCGCACCGCGGCCTCTAGCCGCTCCCGGTCCCCGGCGGGGGCCAGCAGCTCAGGTTTTATCCGTTCCATAGGGCCTCCTTCTTATTCCAGGCCCGCCAGCTGCAGGTTGTACTGGTGGTCGGCCTCGTTGGTGGCGTAGTAGGCGGTGCCGTCGGAGGCGTGGCAGAAATACAGGTAATAGGGGGCGTCGCCCTCGGTGTTGGGATGGAGGGCGGCCTCAATGGCATCCAGGCCCGGGTTGCAGATGGCTCCCGCGGGCAGGCCCTGAACCTCATAGGTGTCGTAGTTGCCGTAGGCCAAAGCGCCGCTGGCGGGCACATCCTCCTCCCGATGGTAGGGATAATAGACGGTGGAATCGCACTGCAGCCGGTAGATGCCATACTCCGCGCCAAAAGCCAGGCGGTTGTGGAGGACGGCGGAGACATTGGCCATGTCCTGGGTGTTGGCGGCCTCCCGCTGGATGATGGAGGCCAGGGTGACCACTTGGTCCAGCGTCATTCCGGAGGCGGCGATGTCCTCCTGCAAATCCGCGGTGCGGTTCTGGAAGTTGTTCACCAGCTTGCCCACCACGGAATCGATCTCCTCGCCCTTGTAGAAATCGTAGGTGTCGGGGAAAAGGTAGCCCTCCAGCTTGTAATACTTGCCCGTAATGGCGGCAATGGGGGCTATGGCCTCGTAGCTGTCAAAGTCGGTGGAGTTGATGGCCGCCAGGAAATCCTCCTGGGAGCAGACACCGTTCTCCTCCAAAAGGGCGGCGGCCTCCAGGGCGGTGGTGCCTTCGGGGAAGGTGACGCGCACCTCCTCCCGGGTCTGGTTGCCCCCCTGCAGGGTGCTGATGATGGCCTGGTAATCCAGGTTGGTATCCAGGTTGTAGGTGCCGGGCTGGAAGTACTCCATCTCGTCGTCGTCGACAGTGACCATGCAGAACAGGCTGAAGAACTCCGGCTCCTTGATGGCCCCGGCCTCGTAGAGGATTTGCGTGAGGTCGTCCAAGGTGACGTTCTCGGGGATGGTGACGCTGGTGGTGCCCTGGCTGCGGCCCACCGCGAAGAAATCGTTGGAGCCCTTAATCAAATAGCTTGCCAGGGTAAAGGAGACCAGCAGCACCATGCACACCCACACCAAGGCGAAAATCCGGCGGTTTTTCCGGGCTTTCAGCTTATCCCGCTTTTTGTGGGCCTTGCGCTCGGCGCGGCGCTCCTTTTCGGTGAGGTAGGCCTTGTTCACCGAGTACTCCGGCCGGGGCGGCTGGCTGCGCCGCTCGGGCAGGTCGATGTTGCCGGTGGCCAGGTCCCGCTCGTCGATATTCAGCTTAAAGTTCCCAGTGGCGCGGTTCGGGTTCTCCCCGCCCCCTGTGTTTTGTCCGTGGTTCATAGGAAACCTTCCTTTCCGGGGCGCGCGTCCCCCGCTTCTGTCACCAGGCGGCACACCGGCCGGTCAAAGCCGTCCCGGGGCAGCCGCTCAAAGGCCAGCGCCTCAAAGCACAGGCCCACGGTGCGTACCGGCTGGGCCGCCAAGAAGCAGTCGTAATATCCTTTTCCATAGCCCAGCCGGTAGCCCTCCCTGTCAAAGGCCAGGCCCGGCACCAGGCACAAATCCCCTTGCCCCCGCTCTAAGGGCGGGCACCTCCCCGGGATGGGCTCCAGCAGGCCGAACGCCCCCGCCTGCAAGTCCGCCCGGGAGGAAACACGGTAAAAGGCCATCTCCCCCGGCCTCTCCAAGCAGCGGGGGGCGTAGACCTCCTTGCCCTGGGCCAGGGCGCGGGCCAGCAGGGGCCAGGTGTCCACCTCGCTGCCCTTGCTCAAATAGAGGAGCACCCGCCGGGCCCGCCGGTACTCCGGCAAGGCCAGCACGCGGCTTTGGATGGCCCGGGACTTCTCCGCCCTTCCCGGCAGAGCGTCCCGCCGGGCCAGCAGCTCCCGGCGCAGGGCGGCCTTTTCCTTCTTTACGCCTCCCACTGGATGGAGGCCCGGATGTCCGCGGCCTTCTCCGGGGAGACAAGGGCCTCCACCAAAGCCAGGCCGAACTGGGTGGCCACGCCCATGCCCCGGGCGGTGAGGAACTGGCCGTCCCGCACCACGTAGCTTTCGCTGAGAAGAGCGCCGCCCTCCTGCAAATCCTTCTGGAAGCTGGGGAAGGCCGTGGCGTTTTTCCCGGCCAGCAGCCCCTTGTGGGCCAAAATGGAGGGCGCCGCGCAGATGGCGGCCACCAGCTTGCCCTGCGCCACGCAGCTGTCGATGCAGCGCTGCACCGCAGGGGAAGCCTCCAGGTTGTGGGTGCCGGGCAGGCCGCCGGGCAGCACCATGGCCTCCAGCAGAGTGGCGTCCACCTCCTGGGCGTCCATGTCCGTCTGGACGCAGATGCCGTGGGAGCCTGTGACCTCCCGGCCGGTGACACCGGCCAGCTTGACCGCAAGCCCGGCCCGGCGCATCACGTCCACCGGGGCCAGGGCCTCTACCTCTTCAAAGCCTTCCGCTAAAAACACAACGACCATCGCAAACCATCCTTTCCGCTCCACGGCTTTTTTAAGAAAAGCCGTACCGTATCACGTAGTATATCACATACACCCAGCTGAGCAGGCCGTGGAAAATGGCCCACCCCACCGAGTGCCAGTTGCAATAGCTGATGACCATGGCAAGCACGCTGCCAAAGCTGACGCCCTTCCACACGGTCTTTTGCACCACCGAACGCTTTCTGTCCTGCTCGTCCATAGGGGTCTCTCCTCTCAAGTTTTTTCCAGCAGAGGCTCCACAGCCGCCAGCACCGCCCGGTGGATTTCCTCCACCGGCAGGGGCTCCCCCTCTTTGGCGCAGGGGATTTCCCGCCAGCCCAGGCGCTGCCCGGCGTAGCGGGCGCTCTCCCGGCAGGCGCGCAGAAAGTCCAAGTGGCTTTCGTGGATGTCCTTTTTCCCGCTGTCCCCGTGATAGCGCTCCAGCAGCAGCTTCTGGGAGACCTCAATGGGCATATCCAGGTAGAGCACCAGGTCCGGCCGGGGGATGCCCAGCTTTTGGTACTCAAAGTCCTCCACCCAGGCAAGGTACCTGTCCCACTCCTCCCGGGGGACCTTGCCCATCTGGTACACCATGTTGGAGGTGGCGTACCTGTCGCAGAGGATGAGCTTCCCCTGGCGGTAGTCCCCGCCCCAGTCCTTGCGGAAGCTGGCGAAGCGGTCCACCGCGTAAAAGGCGCTGGCGGCATAGGCGTTCACGTCCTCGGGGGCGCTGCCGAACTCCCCGTTTAGGTACATCTTCACCAGGGAGGAGGAGGGGGAGCTGTAGTCGGGGAACGTCACCGGGCGCAGGGGCACCCCCTGACGAACCAGGGCCTGGGCCAGCAGCTTGGCCTGGGTGCCTTTGCCGCTGCCGTCCAATCCCTCCAGCACAACTAAACTCATGGTTTCCCTCTCCTTTCCAAAAGCCCGCGCCCTCCTTTTAGTATGAGCGGCGGGGCGAAACTTTTACAGCGCCTGGAATTTTTCCCGCACCTGGGCCATCTGCCCGCAGGACATCTTCCCCTCGGGGCAGGCGCCGCGCAGGCAGGGCGGGCCCGCCTTTTCAAAGAGGTGGGGCGCCACGGCCTTGACCTCCTGAAGCATCTGGGTGGCCAGCTCCCGAATCTCCCACTGGGCCCGGTTGCAGCACCGGTGGGAGAAGAAGTTCAGCAGAGAGCGGGCGTTCATGGTGCAAATCATCTTGGTGGTGCAGGCGTTGGGCAGCACAAAGCGGGCGTCCTCAATGGCCTTTTTCTCCGCTTTCCGGGCGGCGGCCTTCTCCGTCTCCCCGGCGGCCAGGAACGCCTGGAAATGGCGCTCCTTCAGCAGCTCTGTCAGGCGCTCGTAGTGCTTCTGGTCCTCCTCCATGGCCCGGAGGAACTCCTCCTTGGCCTCGGGCACGGCGGCAATCTCGGGGGGCAGCACAAACTCAAAGCCGTTCTCCTTCACATAGCGCTGGCTCTGCACGCTGAAGGAGGCGATGCGGTGGCGGGTAATCTGGGCCAGCAAGGAGCGGGACACCCCCTCGATGCCAAAGGTGAAGCTGGCGTGCTCAATGGGGCTTTCGTGGCCAATGGAATGGAGCATCTCCAAAAAAGAGGCCGTCTTCTCCTCGGTAAGGCCCTCGTACACCGTGTCGATGTCCGCGGCGGCGTAGCACAGCTTGGCGGCGCAGGCCACGGTCTTTTCCGGCTCTGGCGTATAGGCCAAAAGCTTTACCTGCATGTCATCCACCCTTTCCGTTGGTAAAATCTCATAATCTAAATTATTATAGCAAATTCCCGGCCAGTCCACAAGGCCCTAATTTCCGCCAAAAAAGCCCCGGGTGTCCCAGGGCTTTCCGTGTTCTTTATTCCGCTTCGGGGGCCTCTGGGGATTTCCACAGCTCCCCCTCGTCCTCCAGGGCCTGGGTCCAGTAGGCGTCAAACTGGCCCAGCAGCTCCTGCTGCCCCAGGTCCCCGGCCAAAAACTGCCGCAGGCTGTCCCCGGCCTGCTCCCGCCAGCCCGCCAGGGCCTGGTACATCACCGGCTCTTGGGCGTAGTAGTACCAATCCGCCCGGCGGACCATCAGCAGGTTCACCGCCAGGCCCGTCTCCTCCAGGGAGGGCTCCAAGTCGGCGGCGGTGGTGTGGATGGGCACCGTGCCGCAGACCTTGGCCAGGTGGGTGTTGTTGTCCGCCCCGGAGAGGTAGGTCAAAAAGTGGACGGCATTGCCCACCTGCTGGGAGGATGCCGCCACCCCAAAGCCCGTGAACTCCAGGCTGGTGACGGCAAGGCCCGCCGTGCCCCGGGGATACCCGGCCACGTCCCAGGCGCCCTCGTCCATGGCGGCGGCAATCTCCTCCATGCGGTCCTGGCCGGCAATCAAGGTGATGGCCTCCCCGTTGATAAAGGCCTCCACCGCCTGGTCCTCGGTCCAGGTGAGGGCCTCCTGGGGCACGGCGCCCTCCACCAGCTGGGCAAACTGCTCCACGGCGCTGGCGGCATGCTCCAAGGTGAACAGGGTGGTGTTCCCCTCCACGTTGGAGAAGTACGAGGCGGCGGTGTCCGCCATGCGGCCCACGTTGGTGGTGCTCCACAGCACGGAGTCGAACAAGTCCACCAGGTGCTCCTGGCCGCCAAACACCAGCCCGGCGGCGCCCTTGTCCGAAAGCTTTTCCGCCGCGTCGATAAAGTCCTCCCAGATGCGGCAGTACACCAGCCCCTCGGTCTTGTCCTGGTTGTACGCCTCAAACCAATCGCTGCGGTAGTAGACCAGGTCCTGGTTCAAGGTGATGGGCATGAGGAAGGCCCGGCCGTTGCCCATGGAGGACAGCACCGCCTTGGCCGCCATGGTCAGGCTGGAGCGCTCCTCCCACACGTCCAGGTAGGGTTCCAAGTCCACCAGCAGGCCCTGCTCCACCGCGCCGGGCTGCTCCTGCTGGGAGAGCTCCACCAGGTCCGCCTGGCCGCCCTCCAGCATGGCCAGGGCCTCCTGGCTGTCTTCCACGGTGACAATCTCAACGCGCGTCTGGGGGAAATCGGCCATGTACTTCGCCGCGATTTCCTCCAGGGCGGCGGTGCGCTCCGGGCTGTGGGAGATTTCCGCCACCACCAGCTGGGTTGTGGCCCCGTCGTTTTCCAGGGCCAGCTGGCTGCTCTCCTCCCCCGCCAGGGAGGAGCTCTCCTCCGCCGGGGCGCAGGCAGCCAACCCCGCCGCCAACACCAAGGCCGCCCCCGCCAGGGACGCGGCGCGCTTCCACCTGTGCTTCCATCTATTCATAAGCCGCCTTCTTTCTCTTGTAGGAATGCTCCTATTATAACTTTCCCCCGGGCAAATTACAAGAGCGGCGGCCCCACCCGGGGAAAACAAAAAGAGCGGTCCCTTTTTGGGGGACCACCCTTTTCTTCCCATTTCCGGCGGGGCTTACACCTTGTGGATGTAGCCCTCTTTGCGGGGCTTGGGCTGGGGCAGGGGCCCGGCGGCGTAGCCCAAGGCGATGGAGCCCACGCCGCGCAGCGTCTCCGGCAGGCCCCACTGGCGCAGCAGGGCCTTGCCCTCTGGCAGCTGGAACATCTCCCGCTCCCCGTGAATCCAGCAGGAGGCCAGGCCCAGGGAGTGGGCGGCGTTCATCATGTTGCACAGCACGCAGGCGCCGTCCTCCACGCAGGTGCCCCGCTCCGGGTCGGCCAGCACCAGCACAAGGGTGGGCGCGCCGTAGTAGGGGTCGCCGCTGCCGCCCCGGGCCTGCTGGTTCAGCTCCATCGCGGCCTGGCGGGTTTGGGCGTCCTGCACCGCCACAATCACCGGGGACTGCATCCCCATGCCCGTGGGGGCGTAGGTGCCGGCCTCCAGCACGGCGTCCAGCTCTTGGGCCGCGATTTGCTCCGGCTTGTACGAGCGCACACTGCGGCGGGTTTTCAACAGTTCCAGCATCTTGTTTTCCATAAAGGCAAAGCTCCTTTCCACGCGGTTGTAACAGCGGTTAGTCTATTCTATATTGTAGCACGTTTCGGCGCTTTGCTCAAGGTTTTTCAGCGCGGCGGCCAGCCGCAGCAGCAGCTGGGCCGTGCCCACGTTGTAGCCGCAGCAACCGTACAGGCCCTCCCCCTGCCGGTTGGCCAAAATGGCCAGGGGCAGCCGGTCGGGGTCCAGGTAGAGCCGCCGCCCCAGCGCCGGAATGACCGTGGAAAAATCGCACTGGCACACCGTGGCCCAGGGCAAAGCCGCCAGGGCCTTCCGCAGGGTGGGGTCGTCCCGGTGGGAGAGGCTGGGCAGCGCCAGGTACAAGGGCAGGCCCGCCTGCTGCAAAGCGGCCGCGGCATCCCGCAGCTCGCCCAGCAGGTGCTCGGTGGGCTCCCGGTTTACCTCCAAAAAGCACAGCACCGAGAGGGGCGCCTTTTCCAGAAGCTCCTTCCCCTCCCACAGGGCGCCGTCCTCCCCCGCCAAGGTGAAGCCCGGCAGAGGGCAGCGCTCCAGCATATCTTGGATATCCCCCTCCCGGAAGGCCAGCGCCACCTCCCTGGCGGCGCTTGGGGCCAGGGAGAAGTCCTCCCACCGGGCCAGCAGGCCGCCGCCGGGCAGGCGGTTCACCGTCCACAGGCGGTACGCCCCCGGGGGCAGGAGCAGCTGCCGGCTTTCCCCGGCGGGCACCGCCCCGGTGGTGAGGGGCAAATAGCCCCCGGCCTCCCGGCGGGAGAGGGTGTAGTTCTGGGCCTCCAGGGCCTCTTGGCCTGCGGGGGCTGTTACGGTGAGGGCCGCCGTGGGCTCCTGCCCCCACAGGGGGGAGAAGCCATCCTCACGCCACACCTGGGGCACGCCGTCCACCAGCTTGGCGGGGATGCCCAAAGCCCGGCAGGCGGCGCAGAACAGCACCTGCTGCCCCTGGCTGGTGGAGGCCCCCACCTGGAGCATCCCCTGGGGGGTGCCCCACAGGGCGGCGTAGCAGTCCTTGTCCACGGGGGCGGCGGCTTGAGCCCACTGCCACAGGCGGCTGGGCTCTTGGCGGGCGGCCTCCCGCTCCTGGGGGGAGAAGCGCCCCTCCAGCAGCCGGCGCCAGGGGGTGAGCACCTCCAGCGCCACCCGGGGGGACAGCAGTCCCTCCTGGAAAGCTGCGGCGGGGTACTGGCCCTCCCAGGCAAAGGCTGCCAGGGCGTCCTCCAGCAGCTGGGGAGACAGCTCCTCTTCCCTGTCCTTTTCCGTCAGGGACTGCCACACCCGGGCGCCCTCCCCAGCGGGCGGGGCAGGGCGGGCTTCCTCCCGGGCCAGGCGCTTTTCCTCCCGCAAGGCGGCGGCGCGGTCCAGGCAGGCCCGGCGGGCCTCCTCCTGGCTGGGGGAAAGGGCCGGCACGGTGAGGCCCGCGTCCGCCGGGGGCAGGAAGTCCCACTCCCCAGCGGCGGCCAAGCCCTGGCCCAGGACCAGCGCTGCCTGGGTGTCCTCAGGGGCCACCAGGCACTCCGCCAGCAGGCCGGGGGAGGCTTCCTCCCAGGCGGTGGCCAGCACGCTCCCCTTGCCCAACCCCAGGGTGACGCGCCCCTGGCTGTCCGCCTGGCGGCGGGCAATCTCCCGGGGGGCGGCCATGTTCAGCACGGACAGGGACACCCAGGCCCCTGCCGCCGGGGCGCCATCGGGCCCGGCCACCTGCACCGTGAGGCGCTTTGTGTCCCCGTAGCGGGCGGTGATGTTCTCCACAGCCACGCCCTCTTGGATGTCCCAGTCCACCGGGTCTGTCTCGGGGAACAGGAAGGCGACCTCCTCCCGGCTGCCCTGGACAAAGGCCCGGGTGTGGACCATCACCGCGCGGGCGGCGGCGTGGGTGAACCAGCCCCGGTCCAGCTGGGGCTCGGGCTCGCAGGCGCCCAGGTAGCGCCAGCCTTGGCCGTCAAAGGCCTCCACCCAGGCGTGGTTGTCGTCGCAGTGGGACCACCAGGGCACGTACACCTGCCGGGCGGCAATGCCCACGCTGCGCAGGGCCGTCACCAGAAAGGTGGATTCCTCCCCGCAGCGGCCAAAGCCCCGCTGGTACACCTGCAGCGGCGAGGCCGTGCGGCCGTCGGTGGAGCGGTAGGTGGCCTCCTCGGCGCACCAGCGGTTCACCTCTAAGATGGCCTCCTCCAGGGAAAGCCCCCGCACCCGGGGGGCCAAAGCGTCGTGGAACAGCTCCCGGCAGGGGGCCAGCTCCTCGGTGTTCACCCGGGGATAGGCCACGTCCTTGAGGAACCGGTGCTCGGCCAGCGCCTGGCACCAGGGGAACTCCTCCCGGACGGCCAAGGCCTGGCGCGCCACCGAGAGGAAGTAGGCCGGGCTGTAGTCCCCCACGTCGGTGAGGGGCAAGGTGGCGTAGTAATAGGCAAGCAGCGGCCGCTCCTCCCCGGCGCAGGCGGCCAGGGCGGCGGACACCTCCTCCCGGCGGGGGCCAAAGGCGGCTTCCCGGGCCAGCAGGCGGCCGCGGGTGTACTCCAACAGTTCTGGGGACCAAGTCATCATTCCATCAGTTCCTTCCGCGCTGCCCGGAGGTTCTCCGGGTCTGTGCGCCACAGTGTGTATTCGTCAAAGCCGGGCAGGCCCATGGACACGTCCCCCTTGCGGTAGGACATGGGGCTCTCCACGGTGATTTTGCCGCTCATGTGGAAAGCTCTGGCCTGGGGCAGGCTCTCCCGTATCCGCCGGATGGCCGCGGCGCTGATGCCCGCCCCCAGCAGCAGCTCCACCCCGCCCCGGCGGGGCCACAGCTCCTCCAGCAGCGGCAGGCCCTCCAGACAGGTGTTTTTCTGCCCCGAGGTGAGCACGGTGTCCACCCCCAGCTCTTTGCACAGCGCCAGGGCGGCAAAGGGGTCCCGGCACATGTCAAAGGCCCGGTGCAGGGTGAAACGTTTCCCTGCCCGGTGGCATAGCTCCACCAGCTGGGCCAGGCGCTGCCGGTCCAAGTCCCCCTCTGGGGTGAGGAAGCCCGAGACAATGGCGTCCGCGCCGGCCTCCAGCAAGGCGGCGGCGTCCTCCAGCAGCAAAGAGAACTCCTCCCCGGTGTAGAGGAAATCCCCAAACCGGGGGCGCAGCAAGGCGTGGGTGGGCAGGCCCGTCGCCGCCTTCACCCGCCGCACCAGGGAGGGCATGGGGGTGGTGCCGCCGATAAGCAGGTTGGCGCACAGCTCCAGGCGGGTGGCGCCCCCCTCTTTGGCGGCCAGGGCGGAGTCCAGGCTGTCCACGCAGGCTTCCAGCACAAAATCAGCGGCCATGGCTCACTCCTTCAAGGTGACTTCCAGCACGGTGTCCACCGGGTCGGGCAGAATGGGGTCGGGCCCCAGGTCGGCGAACACAATGTCCGGGAAGTTGCTGTGGGTCCAGCTGTTGGAGATGGGCACCTCGGCGCCGGTGGCCAGGTAGCGCACGTATTCCACCTCCTCGGCCTTGACGCCGGGCAGGGGCATGGGGCCGATGGTGTTCTCGAACAGGTGGTAATACAGCTTGTTGCCCCGGCGGGTGATGCGGCCGTTGTCGGGCTTCTCCAGGCCGGCCTTGCCGCAGCCGTAGATGCTCTGGGAATTGTCCTTCATCCAGGCGCCAATCTGCCGCAGGATTTCCAGGGACTGGGGCGGGATGTTGCCCCGGGCGTCGGGGCCCACGTTCAGCAGCAGGTTGCCGCCCTTGGAGACGCACTCCACCAGCTTTTTAATGAGCATGGGGGCGGGCTTAAAGTAGTGGTCGTTGGCGCAGTAGCCCCAGTTGTTGTTCATGGTGACGCAGGCCTCCCACACCATGTCCCGGCCCTGCTTGTCCTGGATGCCGTTGGGGGGGATGATCTGCTCGGGGCTGACAAAGTCGCCGTGATAGGGGGTGGGGTCGCACTCCCACAGGGAGCCAAAGCCCTCGCCGCTCACCTCCAGGCGGTTGTCGATGATGATGCCGGGCTGGAGCTGGCGCACCATGTTCACCAGTTCGGTGGCGCCCCACGTCTCGCCCCGCATGACGTAGTTCTCGTTCTCATAGGAGAAGTCGAACCACAAAATGTCCAGCTTGCCGTAGTTGGTGCAAATTTCCCGCACCTGGTTGTGCATGTACTCCACATAGCGGGAGAAGTCCCGCTTCTCGTTGGAGTAGGCGGGGTTGTTGCGCATGGGGTGGTTCTTATCGCCGTAGTGGGGGTAGTCGTCGTGGTACCAGTCCAGCAAGGTGAAGTACAGGCCCACCTTCAAGCCCTCGGCCCGCACGGCCTCCACAAACTCCTTGACAATGTCCCGGCCATAGGGGGTGTTGGTGGACTTAAAATCGGTGTACTGGCTGTCGAACAGGCAGAAGCCGTCGTGGTGCTTGGCGGTGAGGACCACGTACTTCATGCCGGCCTCTTTGGCAGCGCGGGCCCACTGCTTGGGGTCAAAGTCCACGGGGTTAAACTGGTGGAAAAAGGGCATGTAGTCCTCCTTGGGCATCTCCTCCACACTGCGCACCCACTCGCCCCGGGCGGGGATGGCGTACAGCCCCCAGTGGATGAACATGCCAAAGCGGGCGTCGGTATACCAGGCCATACGCTGGTCATACTCCTGGCGGTCGAACTTGTACATACAAAAGCTCCTCTCCTGGCGGCGTTTTGCCGCCTCTTTTTTTACAAGCTTACTATAGCACAGCGGCGGCCGGATGAAAAGTGAAACGGAACAATTTTTTCGCCCCAAACAAAAAGGACACCCAAACCAGCTTGGATGTCCTTTTCTCTGTTTGAAAGGGGTGCGGGAGGATGGTGGCCTTTCCGTCACGGCTGGCTAGTTGCCCTCTCCGCCCTCCCTTGGAGGGCACCTCCCCCAAAGGGGGAGGCGAGACTTGGCTCTGCACAAGCTTTTGGCGACGCACCTACTTGGCTCCCCCTCTGGGGGAGCTGGCACGGCGTAGCCGTGACTGAGAGGGCAACTGCGCCACCGGCCGGGAAAGGCGTGGCCTTAGGCCACTGTTTCCCTAGTTTCCTTTCCTGCGCTGCGCCTATAAGGGCAAGGTCGAAGCTTTTTTGAAAAGAAAGCGAGTACGTCCTGCGGACGTACCGCAAAAAACTTTAATCTCGCTTCGCTCGGCCCCCGGCGCGCACGTGCGTTTTTCTCTTGCACAGGCGCGGCGTTCAGCCGCCAGTCTCGCCTGCCGGCTCGGTCGGTCCTGAACAGTCCCCACTGGGGACCAGGACCCCCAAGGCGCGAATTGCCCGGGGTGGCCTCACCCCTCATCAGCCTTGCGGATTTGCGCCCGCTTTATTTTGCCGCCGATGGTCTTGGGCAGCTCGTCCACATACTCTATCACACGGGGGTATTTGTAGGGCGCCGTGGCGTGCTTCACGTGGTTTTGCAGCTCTTTCGTCAGCTCCGGGGTGCCCTCATAGCCCTTGGCCAGCACAATGGTGGCCTTGACCACCTGGCCGCGGATGGGGTCCGGGGCGCCGGTGATGGCGCACTCCACCACCGCAGGGTGCTCCAGCAGGGCGCTCTCCACCTCGAAGGGCCCAATGCGGTAGCCAGAGCACTTGATCACGTCGTCGTTGCGGCCCACAAACCAGTAATAGCCGTTGCTGTCCCGCCAGGCCACGTCGCCGGTGTCGTAGTAGGCGCCGCCCAGCTTCTCCTGGGTCATCTCCGGGTTTTGAAAGTAGCCCGTAAACAGGCCCGTGGGCGGGTGGTTCTTCACGTCCATCACAGCGATGGTACCCTCCTCGCCGTCCTCGCAGCTGTTGCCGTCGGCGTCCACCAGCTGGATGTCGTACAGCGGCGAGGGCTTGCCCGTGGAGCCGGGGATGGGCTCGAACCACTGGAAGTTGGCCAGCATCACCGAGCTTTCGCTTTGGCCAAAGCCCTCGTACAGCTTCAGGCCGGTCAAATCCAGCCACTTCTTGTAGACCTCGGGGTTTAGGGGCTCCCCGGCGATGCAGCAGTGATGGATGCTGGAAAGGTCGTACTTGGTCACGTCCTCCTGGAGCATGAACCGGAACATGGTGGGCGGCGCGCAGAAGGTGGTCACCTTGTACTTCTCCAGGTGCTCCAGCAGGTGGCGGGGGTTGAACTTGGCCTCCATGTCATAGCAGAAGATGACCGCCCCGCAGACCCACTGGCCGTAGATTTTGCCCCAGCCGAACTTGGCCCAGCCGGAGTCGGACACGCTCATGTGCAGCTTGTTCTCCTCCACCTGCTGCCAGTACTTGGCGGTGACAATGTGCCCCAGAGGGTAGGAGAAGTTGTGCTGCACCATCTTGGGCATGCCCGTGGTGCCAGAGGTGAAGTACACCAGCATAATGTCGTCCCAGCGGGTGGCCTCCTGGCCGGTGGGGCGGGGGAAGGTGTCGGGGAACTTCTCCAGCTCCTCGTTCAGGTCCAGCCAGCCCTCCCGCTGCTCCGCCACCAAAATCTTGTTTTGCAGGGAGGGGATGTCCGGCTGGGCGGCCTCCACCTGCTCAATGACGAAGGGGTCGTTGACGCACACCACCGCGCAGACCTGGGCGGCGTTGCCCCGGTAGACGATGTCCTTTTTGGTCAGCTGCAAGGTGCCGGGGATGAGGATGGCCCCCAGCTTGTGCAAGGCCGTGGCGCACACCCAGTACTCCCACCGGCGGCGGAGGATGAGCATCACCACGCTGCCCTTCTTCACGCCCAAGCTTTTGAAGAAGTTGGCGGCCTTGTTGGACAGGCGCTTGATGTCGGTAAAGGTGAAGATTTTCTCGTTGTCCTCCTCATCGCACCACACCAGGGCCTTTTTCTCGGGCTCTTCTTCGGCCCAGGCGTCCACCACGTCAAAGCCGAAGTTGAAGTTCTCCGGCACGTTCACGGTATAATTGGCTTTAAAATCCTCGTAGGAGTCAAACTCGATACGGGGCAGGAATTTTTTCAGCAAATAGTCCATGGGTAACACATCCTTTCACATCCTGGGGCGCTGCCCCTGCTGGAAATCCAAACGTGTACAAGTGTGGAAAACCCCGGTGTTCCCGCGGCCTTCCCTTGGTATCGGGGTGTAAGCATGCCCTGTTCTTGTACGCTTCTTTTTATTCTTGCACACCCGTACAACAGGGAAAACCCCGGTGTTCCCGCGGGTTTGGGCCATAGTTGTACGCTTTTTTCATCTTCGGCGGGAGGACCACTTGTCCTCCCTGGGCCACTTGTCCCCCCTATGACTTGAGATTTTAAAAGTGACAAGTGGTAAGAAAAGCCAGGTTTTATGCGGCTTCCGCCATTTGACCCCCCTGACAAGTGACCCCTGGAAAAAGAGCCTCACTTATCCCAGAGGAATTGCCACTTGTCCCCCGTGACAAATGGCAAACCCCGCATATTTGCTGGGTTTTTGGGCCACTTGTCACTTTTCCTATCTTCGGCCGGGGGGCAACTTGTCCCCCCTATGACTTGAAATCTCAAAAGTGACAAATTGAAGGAATCATCAGGTTTTATGCGGCTTCCGCAACTTGTCAGGGTGACAAATTAAAGTGGACTCCAACTTGTCAGGGGACAAATTGCGGAGCCCGCATGTTTCCTGGGTTTTTGCTCAACTTGTCACTTTTCCTATCTTTGGCCGGGGGGCAACTGCGTTCGAGCCGCTGGCAGGTGGCCCTCTCAGTCGCCTAGCGGCGACAGCTCTCCCGAAGGGAGAGCCAAGTCTCGCCTCCCCCTTTGGGGGGCGCTGGTGCCCAGTGGGCACCGTTCAGCGCTTGACCGAGCCGGCAGGCGAGAGTGTCATGCCTTTGGCATGACGGAGAGGGCAACCCGCCCACGGCGCGCACGTGCGCTATCCTCTCGATGAGCACGAGCGGCAGCGAGCTGCCATGGGCGCGAATTGACAGCGGAGGCACTCCGCCGCTACCGCTCGGCCTGCTCTTACTCCGCGATAACGGTGACAAACCGGGCCTTTACGTCCCCGCCGCAGCGCTGGCCGTGGGGGATGGTGGGGTTAAAGTAAATGGAATCCCCCGCCGTCAGGGTGAACTCCCTGTCCCCAATGCACACAATGACCGTCCCCTCCAGCACCAGGTTGAACTCCTGCCCGGCGTGGGTGATAAGCCCCGCGGGCTTATCCGTGGGCTCCAGCGTCACCAGCAAGGGCTGCATCACCTTGTCGGCGTAGCGGTAGGCCAGGTCCTCAAAATGGTATTCCGGGTTGCGGTTGACCACCCGGCCGTGGCCCCGGCGCACAATGTGGTAGGTGTCCAGGCGGGCGGGGGTGCCGGTGAGAATCTCCGCAAAGTCTACCCCAAATTTATTGGCTACCTCATAGATTAAGCTGATGGGGATGTCCTTCCCATCCTGTTCGTAGCCCCGGTATACATCCGGGTCCACCTTCAATTCCGCGGCCAGGCGCTCTACCGTGTAGTCGCTGGCCTCTCGCAGCTCCCGCAGGCGGGGGCCGATTTCATTCATCTCATTCATGGTACCCGTCTCCTTTATTTTGGATTTCGATTTCTCTCGATTTTCGTATTATACCACTTTAAATCGCTATCCGTCAATATTGCCCCAGCAGGGCCACGGCGTTTTCCAATTCCTTGGCGGCCTGCTGGCTGTTGAAAGCTTCCCAAGAGTACAGCAGCACCCCCTGGCAGCCGCTTTGCAAAGCCGCCTCCGCCTGCAGGGCGATGATGTCGTCCCGGCTGAGCCAGGTGCCGCCGTCGGCGTCGGTGCCGGCCTTGTACAGCGCCAGCCCGGCGTAGAGCTTGAGCCCCGGGTGGCGGGGCAAGGCCACCCACTCCTCCAGGGCCTGCTGGTAGGGCAGGGCCTGGTTTTCAAAGCTGTAATACAGCTGGGGGGCCAGGTAATCCACATAGCCGGGCACAGCGGCCCAGGTGGCCACGTCGGCGCCCATGTTCTCGTCGTTTTGGATGTTCCCCTGGGGCGAGATGCCAAACGCCACATTCTCGTCCACCGCTTTGATGCTCTCGTACACCTGGGCCACCATGGCGTTGCTATTGGCCGTCCGCCACGCCAGCAGGGACAGGGGCTCCTCCACGCTTTGGGTGTAGGCGCTGTAGGCGGCGCTGTCCAAGGAGGCGTCCTGGGCGGGATAGAAGTAGTCGTCAAAGTGGATGCCGTCCACGTCGTAGTTCTCCACGATTTCCGCGGCGCCGTCGGCAATCATGGCGCGCACGGCGGGGTAGGCCGGGTTCAGGTACACCCCGCCCTCCCACTCCATAAAGTACTGGGGGTACTCCCCCGCCAGAAGGGTATAGGGGTTGTTGTCCGCCAAGGCGGCGGGGGTCTCGGCGGTTTTCACCCGCAGGGGGTTCAGCCAGGCGTGGAACTCCAGGCCCAGGCTGTGGGCGGTGTCAATCATAAACTGCAGGGGGTCAAAGCCCGGGTCCTGGCCCTGGGTGCCGGTGAGGATGTGGGACCAGGGGTACAGCGCCGAGGGGTACAAGGCGTCGCAGAAGGGCCGCACGTGGACAAACAGGGCGTTCATCCCCTTCTCCTGGGCGGTTTGGGCGATGGTTTGGAAGTTTTCCGCAAAGGCCTGCTGGGTGTGCTCTGCCGTGTGCAAGGAGAAGTAGGGCACCCACACCCCCACCAGGTTTTCCTCCTCCCCGGCGGGGGCGGGGCTGGCCTGGGGCGTTGGGGAGGGGCCGCTTTCCCGGGGGGCGGGCTCCCTGCCAAAGAACCACACCCCGGCCACGGCGGCCAGCAGCGCGGCCCACAGCACCAGGTAACAGTATTTGCGCAGATGGAATCTTCCCATAGAGCCTTCCTTCCCGGCGGCTTCCTTGACAAGGGGCCGCCCTTTGTGTATCATCCATAGTAGATAGTTCATCTCTATGCGGCCCGACCCGGGCCTATGATGGGAAAGGAGTCTTCCATGAAACGCTACCGCTTTCTGCTCTTCGACGCCGACTACACCTTGCTGGATTTCGACAAGGACATGTTCCACGCCTTCCAAGCCACCTATGAGGCCTGCTTTGGCAGCCAGCGGCCCTACTCCCCCCAACTGCTGGAACAGTACGAGGCCTGCAACAACCGCTGGTGGGCGAAGCTGGAGCGGGGGGAGTGCACCAAACCCCAGCTGTATGTGGGGCGCTTCCGGGACTTCCTCCAGGAGACGGGCCTTATTGGCCAGCCGGAGGAAATCAACCGCCTGTACTTTGAGAACCTGGCCCAGGGGGGCGCGCTGCTCCCCGGGGCGCTGGAGCTGGTGCGGGACCTTTCCGGGGCGTACCAGCTGTACATTGTCACCAACGGCAACGCCGTCAGCCAGATGTCCCGGCTGGAGCGCTCCGGCCTGCTGCCCTATGTGCAGGACGTGTTCGTCTCGGAGGACGCCGGCGCGGCCAAGCCGGATGTGCGCTACTTTGATTACGCCTTTTCCCGCATCCCCGGCTTTGAAAAAGAGCGGGCCCTGCTCATTGGAGACTCCCTCACCTCGGATATGCTGGGCGCCCAAAACGCGGGGATCGACTCCATGTGGTACTGCCCCCAGGCGCTGCGCTACTACCCGGAATGGGAAGAAGAGGCCAAAAAGCTCTCCATCACCTACCAGGTGGGAAGCTTTGAGGAGATGCGGAGGGTGTTGCTGTAACACCGCCCAGCAAGAAAGCCCCCGGCAACTGAACCGCCGGGGGCTTTCCTGTATCCAGTTCTTCTCTGGGGCTTTACTTCCCCTTCTTCCGCCGGTGGTTCACCCACAGGGCGCAGGCGAGGAGGAACACCAGGGCCGCCAGCAAAACGCCGCAGGCCACAAAGTACAGGGGCGTCCACTGGGAGGACACGTCCCAGCCGCCAAACAGGATGCCCCCCACGGCCCGCACCGGCCACAGGACTGCCGAGGCCACCGCCCCCAGGATATCCCACAGGCCCCGGCCCAGGGCGCCCAGCACCTGGAAGAAGGCGCTTACGATGCTGCTTAAAACGTCGAAGATGGCGGAAAGCACAACCATATCCCCTTTCTATACCTGCCGCTTTAGGCGGCGGTCTCCACAATGTTGTAGTAGGTGCGGGCGGTAAGGGCGTAGATGATGAGGTACGCTACGGCGAACACGGCCACGCAGCCCAAAGTGGAGAGCAAAATCAGCTGGGTGTTGGCCAGGCCCATCACCAGCAGGATTTTCTCCAGCATGGGGAAGGCAAAGGCCAGGTGGAGCACGGCCATCACCAGGGGCAGGAAGAACACCAGCAGAATCTGGCTGTGGATGCTCTGCTTGACCTCTTTGTGGCTCATGCCCACCTTCTGCATGATGTTAAACCGCCGGGCGTCGTCGTAGCCCTCGCTGACCTGCTTGTAGTAGATGATCAGCGCCGTGCCCAGCAGGAACAGCACCCCCAGGAACAGCCCCAGGAAGAACAGCCCGCCGTACAGTTCCATAAAGCTCTGGCGGGAGGTGGCGCTGTCCTCGAACAGCAAGGCCTCGTACTCCACCCCGGGGCCGGAGAAGTCCACTGTACCCAGAGCTTCGCGCAAGGCGGCGATGTCCTCCGGGTCGCCCCCGGCCACGTCAAAGTCGTAGGAGTAGATGGGGAAGGTGTCGCTGCCGCTGGGGGCCAGGATGTTTTCCACCACCGTTTCGTCCCGCACCACCAGGTAGTACATTTCATAAATCTGGGCCAGGGTGGAGGCCTCGGGCATCACGTAGTCCGAGGGGACGATCTGATAGGTTTTATCGTCGATGTGCAGGGTGTCCTCCTCGGGGAAGGTGTTTGCCGGGTCGAAGAGCAGCACCTGGTTTTCCGCCAAATCCACCTGTTGGCCGGAGAAGCGCTCAAACTCACTTTGCGTGAAGATATTCACCACGGCGCAAGTCTCCAAGGAAACCTCCTGGGTGTGGAGGGTGTTGCCCACCCGGGCGGTGGTGATGTTCCAGCCCTCCCGGTCCACCACATTCTCCAGGGCCAGGCCCAGCTCCTGGGACTTTTGGTTCACAGCGGAGCGCACCATGTCCTTGGCCTCCTGGTTGGCGTCACAGACAGACACCAGCACGTTGCGGGGATACCGGGCCCGCAGCAGGCCGTCCATGCTGGTGTACAGGGAGAAGGTGGTGGACACCGTCACCAGCAAGGCGGTGAACAGCACGCAGATGGAGGCCAGGCCCGCGGCGTTCTGCTTCATGCGGAAGAGCATGCCGGAGAGGGCGGTGAAGTGGTTTGTCTTATAATAGAAGCGCTTGTTCTTTTTCAGCAGCTTCAGCATGGCCGTGATGCCGGTGATGAACAGCAGGTAGGTGCCAAGGATGACCAGAATCACCGCCACAAAGAAGAACACCAGCGCGGAGAGGGGGTCCTGAATGGTGACGGCCATGGTATAGCCCGTGCCCAGCAGCAGGGCCCCCAGCACCGCCAGGAACCAGTGGGCCTTGGGCTCCCGCTCGCCGGTCTCGCCGCCGTGGAGCAGCTCAATGGGCTTGGAGAGCTTTACCTGCACCAGATTGTAGCACAGGGTCAGCAGAAAGATGACCCCAAACAACCCCAGGGTGCCGGTGACAGCGGACACAGGGACCACAAAGGCCACGGCCAGATTTGTCCCCAGCAAAAGGCCCAGCAGCCAGAACATGGCCCGGGAGAGCAAAATGCCCAGTCCCAGTCCAAGGGCCAGCGAGCACACCGCCAGGAGCAGGGTCTCCCGAAAAAGAATGTGGGCGATGTGCCGCTTCTCCATGCCCAGAATGTTGTACAGGCCCAGCTCCTTTTTCCGGCGCTTGATGATGAAGCTGTTGGTGTAGAACAGGAACAGCACCGCGAACAGCCCGATGACAAACACCCCCAGGCCCATCATGCTGGCCACGGTGGTGCCGCCGTAGAGTGCTTCCTCGTCAATGCCCCGGCCCAGCGCGCTGATGGTGTAAAACATGAGGATAATCCCGGTGCTGGACAACAGATAGGGCAGGTACACCCGCCGGTTGCGGCCCAGGTTGGTAAAGGCCAGTTTCCAATAGAAGCCCATTCCGCGCTTACTCATGGACGGCCACGCTCCTTTCCCGGCTGGTGGCAAGCTGGGTCAGGGTGGCGGACACCGCCTGATACAGCTCGTCGTCCGTCATGGCGCCCCGGTAGATTTGGTGGTACACCTGGCCGTCCTTGATGAACAGCACCCGCCCGGCCCGGCACGCCGCCTGGAGGGAGTGGGTCACCATTAAAATGGTCTGCCCGTCCCGGTTTAAGTCGGAGAAGATGTCCAGTATCTGTCCGGCAGAGCGGGAGTCCAGGGCGCCGGTAGGCTCGTCGGCCAAAATCAGCTCCGGATAGGTGATGATGGCCCGGGCAATGGCCGCCCGCTGCTTCTGTCCGCCGGAGACCTCGTAGGGGAACTTTTGCAGCAGGTCCCAAATGCCCAGCCGGTGGGCAATGGGGTCGATGCGCTTTTTCATCTCGTCATACTTTTGACCCGCCAGCACCAGGGGCAGAAAGATGTTGTCCTGCAAAGAGAAGGTGTCCAGCAGGTTGAAGTCCTGGAACACAAAGCCCAGGTGGTCCCGGCGGAAGGCGGAAATCTCCTTCTCATTGAGGGAGACGATGTCCCGCATATTCAAAAACACCTGGCCGCTGGTGGGCTTATCCAGCCCCGCCAGGATGTTTAACAGGGTGGTCTTGCCGGAGCCAGACTCGCCCATAATGGCCACGAACTCCCCTTCCTCCACGGTGAAGCTCACCCCGGAGAGGGCCGTCACCTTGGCACCGCCCAGGCGGGTGGTGTACACTTTTTTCAAGTCGTTCACGTTTAAAAGCGCCATACTTCATTCTCCTTTTTCCGCGTTTGGGAAACGCCTCTCGTTTCTTTCTGGAGAAAAGTATAGGCCCCATTTCTTACGGGTTTCTAAAGGAGGGCTTACAAAAAGAGAAAGCAAACCTTACGGTTTGGGAAGGGCCGGGGGAAAAATCCCCGGAAGTGGCCCCAACGGCTTGCGGCCCGGCCGCAAAACAGGTATAATAGGTACACTTCATCATAGAAAGCGAGCGTTCATGCCATGAAATTAGGAATCGTGGGCCTTCCCAACGTGGGCAAGAGCACCCTGTTTAACGCCATCACCAACGCCGGCGCCCAGTCGGCCAACTACCCCTTCTGCACCATCGAGCCCAACGTGGGCGTGGTGGCCGTGCCGGACAAGCGCCTGGACAAGCTGGCCGAGATGTACCAGCCGGAGAAGTTCACCCCCGCCACCATTGAGTTTGTGGACATCGCGGGCCTGGTGAAGGGCGCCTCCAAGGGCGAGGGCCTGGGCAACAAGTTCCTCTCCAACATCCGGGAGGTGGACGCCATCGTCCACGTGGTGCGCTGCTTTGAAAACGACGACATCATCCATGTGGAGGGCAGCATCGACCCCAAGCGGGACATTGAGACCATCGACGTGGAGCTGATTCTCTCGGACATCGAGGTGCTGGACCGCCGCATCGACAAGACCCGGAAAATGCTGAAAGCCGATAAGAAGTACCAGGCCGAGCTGGATTTCCTGGAGCGGGTCCACCAGGCGCTGGAGGAGGGCAAGTCCGCCCGCAGCGTGGAGTGCACCGAGGAGGAGGCGGAAATCCTCTCCACCGTGAGCCTGCTGACCAACAAGCCCATTATCTTCGCCGCCAACATGAGCGAGGACGACTTCCGGGGCGGCGTGGAAAACAACAAGTACTTCCAGGTGGTGCAGGCGTTCGCCCAGGCCGAGCACGCCGCCGTGCTGCCCATCTGCGCGGAAATTGAGGCGGAGATTTCCGGCATGGAGCCCGAGGAGAAGAAGCTGTTCCTAGCGGACATGGGCCTGGAGGAATCCGGCCTGGACAGGCTCATCCAAGCCTGCTACTCCCTGCTGGGGCTCATCTCCTACCTCACCGCCGGCAAGCCGGAGGTGCGTGCCTGGACCATTAAAAAGGGCACCAAGGCCCCCCAGGCCGCCGGCAAAATCCACTCGGACTTTGAGCGGGGCTTCATCCGGGCGGAGGTCATCGGTTTTGACGAGCTGATGGAGTGCGGCACCATGGCCGTGGCCAAGGAAAAGGGCCTGGTTCGCAGCGAGGGCAAGGACTACGTCATGCAGGACGGGGACATTGTGCTGTTCCGCTTTAACGTGTAAGCCCGCGGCTGGGGATGCCCGGCCTTTCTAAAAGAGGAGGCGTTTTCCATGGAACCCCTTGTTGTGTGGCTCCTCATCTTTGTGGTTTTCTTCTGTGTGCTGTACTTCATCGTAAAAGCCGCCGTGCGGGACGGGATACTGGCGGCCCGGCAGGCCCAGCGGGAGGAACCGCCCCAGCAAGACGCGCCCAACGAGAAAAAGGATGGCTAAATGCCATCCTTTTTTCTTTTATCCAAGGGGTTCCGCCCCATTCAAGACGCCGGAGGAACAGGGCCGCTAAGCTCGCGTTTTGCCCACAAGGCCGACGGAACTTTACGCGCCCTCGGCGTGTTTTAAATAGTCAATCTTCCACTCTATCTTCTCCAGGTAGTGCTGGAGCTCCTCAATCTCTTGGAGCACCCGCTGGTGGTGGTCGGTGAAGATGTGCAGCCGCTCCTCCAAGGTGGCGTCTCCCTGCTCCACCAAGTCGAAATACCGCTTGATTTCCTTTAAGGGCATGCCGGTGCTTTTCAGGCACATGGCCATCTCCAGCTGGGCCACGTTCTCCTGGCTGTACACCCGAATGCCGTTTTTCGTCCGCCCCGGGTGGATGATGCCCTCCTTCTCGTAAAACCGCAGGGTGTGGGGCTCTACCCCAAACCGCTGGGCCACTTGGGAAATGCTGTAGCTTTCCATAGCGCGCCTTCCTTGTGCCGGATACCGGCAATAAACTGTACTTTAAGTTTAGGTCCAAAGGTGGGCTTTGTCAACCGCTTTTTTCGGCGGCGGGGCCGTTCGTTGTATTTTTATACAAATATGCCTGCATAAATTCTCCGATAATCGCCGATTTACCCCCTTGTAAAACGGGAAATAAGTTGTATAATGTGTATATTCCCAACAACGAAACCCAAAGGACGAAGGAGAGAATCACTCATGAAGAAAATTGCATCCCTTCTGGCAGCCGTTATGCTGCTGACCGCCACCTTGGCTGGCTGCGGCAACTCCGGCTCCGGCTCTTCCACCACCGACACCAGCAGCGCTTCTTCCACCGCCAGCCAGTCCTCCGCTGCCGAGGACAGCTCCGCTGCGGAGGGCGAGACCTCCGAAGAGGCTTCCACCACCGAGACCGGCGACTACGGCGAGTTCACCACCATTGAAGAGGGCAAGCTGATTATGTCCACCAATGCCCAGTTCCCTCCCTACGAGATGGTGGCCGACGGCGAAGGCTTCAACGGCACTGGTTTTGAGGGCATCGACGTGGAGATCGCCTCCGCCATTGCTGACAAGCTGGGCCTGGAGCTCCAGATTGACGACATGGAGTTTGACTCCGCCCTGCTGGCCGTGCAGAACAACACCGCCGACGTGATGCTGGCCGGCCTGTCCTACTCCGAGGAGCGGGACGAAGTGGTGGACTTCACCGACAGCTACGCCACCGGCGTGCAGGTGGTCATCGTGAAGGAAGGCTCCGACGTGACCATGGACAACCTGGGCGAGAAGATGATCGGCACCCAGCGCGGCACCACCGGTTACATCTACGCCTCTGACACCCCCGAAAACGGCGGCTATGGCGAGGACCACGTCTCCGCCTATGACAACGGCGCCACCGCCGTACAGGCTTTGGTCAACGGCCAGGTGGACGCTGTCATCATCGACGAGGCGCCCGCCAAGGAGTTTGTGGCTGCCAACGAGGGCCTGACCATCCTCCCCGGCAACTGGGTGGAGGAGAAGTACTGCGCCGCTGTGAACGAGGGCAACACCGAGCTGCTGAACGCCATCAACACCGCTTTGAACGAGCTGATGGATGACGGCACCGTACAGGAGATTTTGGACAAGTATATCACCGCCGAATAAGCGCGGCCTTTGCAAGAGAATACGAAAGGGGCGGCCCCAGGCCGCTCCTTTTGGCAACTCTGAGGGAATAAGAGAGGAGCATGCAGATGAACTTCACCCAGATGTACGAGTCCTTTCAAGCGCTGGAAAACCCCAGCTTCTGGCAGGACATCTACATGAGATTCTACCGGGCCTGGTTTGAGGGCGACCGGTGGATGCAGTATTTCGAGGGCCTGGGCACCACCATTTTGGTCACCATCCTGGCCCTGCTCATCGGCGTCATCCTGGGCGTGGTGGTGGCGGTTATCCGCACAGGCCACGACCAGCAGCGCAAGGGCAAGCACAACCCGGTGCTGGCGGTGCTCAACCTGATTTGCAAAATTTACGTCACCGTCATCCGGGGCACCCCCATGCTGGTGCAGCTGATGATTATGGGCTTTGTGGTGTTCCAAAACAGCCGGAACTTCACCATGGTGGGCGCGCTGGCTTTGGGCATCAACTCCGGCGCCTATGTGGCGGAGATCATCCGCGGCGGCCTGATGAGCCTGGACCCCGGCCAGATGGAGGCCGGGCGCTCCCTGGGGCTGGGGTACCTGCCCACCATGACCTTTATCGTGGTGCCCCAGGCTTTTAAAGCCATCCTGCCGGCCCTGGGCAACGAGTTTATCACCCTGCTGAAGGACACCTCCCTCATCTCCGCCATTGCCGGAAAAGAGGTCGTCTACTTTGCCAAGGCCATTGGCGCCAAGACCTATGACTACATGTTCCCCCTGCTCATCATCGCGGTGATGTATCTGATCCTGGTGCTGATCTTCACCTGGCTCCAGGGGATTCTGGAAAGGAGGCTGCGCGCAAGTGATAGACGTTAAAGACTTGACCAAGACCTATGGGGACCATCAGGTTCTTAAAGGCATCAACGAACACATCTCCAAAGGGGAGAAGGTGGCCATCATCGGCCCCTCCGGCTCGGGCAAGTCCACCTTCCTGCGGTGCCTGAACCTGCTGGAGGAGCCCACCAGCGGCACCATCACCTTTGAGGGCGTGGACATCACCGACCCGAAAAACGACATCAACAAGCTGCGGGCCCGCATGGGCATGGTGTTCCAGCAGTTCAACCTGTTCCCCCACATGACGGTGAAGCAGAACATCACCCTGGCCCCTGTGAAGCTGAAGCTGATGACCAAGGCCCAGGCCGACAAAAAGGCCCTAGAGCTGCTGGAGCGGGTGGGCCTGCCGGACAAGGCCAACGCCTACCCCAAGCAGCTTTCCGGCGGCCAGCAGCAGCGCATCGCCATTGCCCGGGCCTTGGCCATGAACCCGGACGTGATGCTCTTTGACGAGCCCACCTCTGCCCTGGACCCGGAAATGGTGGGCGAGGTGCTGGAGATTATGAAGGAGCTGGCCGACGAGGGCATGACCATGGTGGTGGTCACCCACGAGATGGGCTTTGCCCGCAGCGTGGCCACCCGGGTGCTGTTTATGGACGAGGGCGTCATCGCCGAGCAGAACGAGCCCGAGGCCTTCTTCACCCACCCCCAGAACCCCCGGCTGCAGGAGTTCCTCTCCAAGGTGCTGTAAGACTTGGAGGGCTGTTCCAATCGCCTGCTTGAATATCCCCCACATGGAATGGAGCCTTGTTCGGGCCCCATTCCATGTTGTTTTTGGGGGAACTTCCGCCAGCCTCTTTCAAAAGGCCGCGGGGAACCGCGCCGGACGACGCACCCCAAAGTCTCCAACGCCTAGCATAAAGGGGCTGCCGTTTCCACGGCAGCCCCTTAGGCGCATTATAAAGAGGGTGAAATGGGAAGAAAAACTTACTCGGCGCAGTTCTTCTTCAAGGTCTCCAGCTGGTTGCGGAGCTCCTGGGGCAGCTTGTCGCCAAACTGCTTGTAGAACTCCTCAATGCCCTCGGCTTCCTTAGCCCAGGCAGCCTTGTCCACTTCCAGGATGGACTTCAGGGTCTCGATGGAGAAGTCCTCAATGCCCTCCAGGTTGATGTCCTCAGCGTAGGGCACATAGCCGATAGCGGTCTCCTTGGCGTCCACCTCGCCCTCGCAGCGCTTGAGAATCCACTCCAGCACGCGGAAGTTGTCGCCGAAACCGGGCCACAGGAAGTGGCCTTCGCTGTCCAGACGGAACCAGTTGACGTTGAAAATCTTGGGGGCGTTCTCGCCCAGCTTCTCGCCCATCTCGAACCAGTGCTGGAAGTAGTCGCCCATGTGGTAGCCGCAGAAGGGCAGCATGGCCATGGGGTCACGGCGGACCACGCCCACAGCGCCGGTGGCGGCGGCGGTGGTCTCAGAAGCCATGATGGAGCCTACGAACACGCCGTTGTTCCAATCGCGGGACTGGTACACCAGGGGCGTGGTCTGGGCGCGGCGGCCGCCGAAGATGATGGCGGAAACCGGCACGCCTTCGCCCTTGTCGAACTCAGCGCTGATGCAGGGGCAGTTCTTGGCGGGAGCGGTGAAGCGGCTGTTGGGATGGGCGCCCTTCTTCTCGGAGGTCTTGCCATTCCAGGGCTCGCCGGTCCAATCCAGAGCGTTCTCAGGCGGATTCTTGTCCAGGCCTTCCCACCACACGGTGTTGTCGTCCAGGTTGTGGGCCACGTTGGTGAAGATGGTGCCCTTCTGGGTGGAGATCAAAGCGTTGGGGTTGGACTTCATGTTGGTGCCGGGGGCCACGCCGAAGAAGCCGTTCTCGGGGTTGATGGCGTACAGCTTGCCATCGGCGCCCTGGCGCATCCAGGCGATGTCGTCGCCCACGGTCCAAACCTTGTAGCCCTTGTTGCGGTAGCCTTCCGGCGGGATGAGCATGGCCAGGTTGGTTTTGCCGCAGGCAGAGGGGAAGGCGGCGGTGACGTACTTCACCTCGCCCTGGGGATTCTCAATGCCCAGGATGAGCATGTGCTCAGCCATCCAGCCCTCGTTCTTGCCCAGGTAGGAGGCAATGCGCAGGGCGAAGCACTTCTTGCCCAGCAGCACGTTGCCGCCGTAACCGGAGTTGACGCTGATGATATAGTTGTCCTCGGGGAAGTGGCAGATATAGCGCTTCTCCTCGTCGATGTCGCACTTGCAGTGCAGGCCCTTCACCCAGTCCTCGCTGTCGCCCAGCACGTCCAGCACAGCCTGGCCCACGCGGGTCATGATGGCCATGTTCAGCACCACGTAGATGGAGTCGGTGACCTCCAGGCCGATCTTAGCCAAGGGGGAGCCGACGGGGCCCATGGAGTAGGGAATCACGTACATGGTGCGGCCCTTGTAGCTGCCGCGAGCGATGTCGAACAGCATCTTGTAAGCGGCCTGGGGTTCCATCCAGTGGTTGGTGGGGCCAGCGTCCTCTTCCTTGCGGGAGCAGATGAAGGTCCGGCCTTCCACACGGGCCACGTCGTTGATAGCGGTGCGGTGCAGATAGCAGCCAGGCAGCTTCTCCTGGTTCAGCTTGATCATCTCACCGGTCTCGCAGGCCTGCTTGCGCAGGGACTCCAGCTGCTCCTCAGAGCCGTCGATCCAGACGACCTCATCGGGGGTGACCAGCTCTTTCATTTCGTCAAGCCAAGCCAGCACGGACTTATTGTTGGTCATTTGTATTAACTCCTTTCGCCCAATGGCAAAATTTGTGCTTGTCTTCCAGTGTCTATTCTAGCACAGCGGGCCCTAAGAATCAATGACTAATTTGTTAAAAAGACAGCAATCCCGCCGGGAGGCCTCAGCTTTCCCCGTTTTCCCGGCTGCCCCGGCCCTTGCGGGGGTAGGGCTGAGGCTGGTCTGTTAAGCCTAACAGGTAATCTACACTGGTGCGGTACAGCTCCGCCAGGCGGATGAGCACCCAGGTGGGCACGTCGTTTTCCCCTGTCTCGTATTTAGAATACCCCGTCTGGCTCATTTTCAGCAGGGCCGCCAGCTGTTTTTGGGTTAAATCCTGGTCCTGGCGCAGGTCGCGCAAGCGTGGATACATACTCACCTCCAGAAAAAGCAGCCGGTTTCCCTTGAATTCTCAGAAACCAGCGGCCTTTTGCAAGCCTATTCCTCCACCAGCACCACATGCCCCTGCTCCCGGGTTTTCCTCATGTCGATGAGCCGCTGGTTCTCGCTGCCCCGGAAGCGCAGCTCCAGGTTGCGCTGCTCCAGCACAAAGGGCCCGTCGATGAGCAGGTCCACCTGGGCCAGCAGGGCGTTGACGGCGGGGTCGTTTTTCTCCAGCAGCTGCTCGTAGGTCCAACCGGTGTAGCAGGCCACGTCCTTGCCCGCGCCGTGGACCAGCCGGGCCAGCTCCGCCAAGACCTCCGCCTGGCAGAAGGGCTCCCCCCCGCTGAAGGTGACGCCCTTTAAAATGGGGTCCTTCTGGAAGTCCGCGAACAGCTCCTGGGGGGTGGTTTTCTGGCCGCCCTCAAAGGCCCAGGTCTGGGGGTTGTGGCAGCCCGGGCAGTGATGGGGACAGCCCTGGGTGAACACGGTGTAGCGGATGCCCGGCCCATCCACAATGGATTCCTTGATAACGCCGGCGATTGTCAGTTCCATAGCAATTCCTCCCAAGGGTAAAAAGGGCCGGGCGGGTCTCCCCATCCGGCCTTTTTCACAAGGTGCATTCTTTCCCGGAAAAACCCGCCGGGTCGGTCATTTCATAGGTGAGGGGCGTCAAGGTGACGTAGCCCTTTTCCAGCAGGGAGCGGTCGTCGTCCCCTTCTGCCTGGGAATAGCCGCCGTAAGTGGACCAAAAGTACCGCCTGCCGCTGGGGCTCACCCGTTCCTCGTACGCGCCCAGCCAGATGCAGTCCCCCTGGGGGGCCCACCGCACGCCTTGGATTTCCTCCCAGGGCCGGGCGGGCACGTTGATGTTCAGCACCTGGCGCACGTCCGCTTCCAAGTCCAGCTGGGCCAGGAGCTTTAAGAACACCTGCACCACGGTGGGCTTGTCCGCCTCCGCAGGCGCGGACAGGGCGATGGCTTTCACGCCCAGCTTCGCGCCCTCCATGGCGGCGGCCACGGTGCCGGAGTATAGCAAATCCCCGGCGGTGTTGATGCCGTTGTTGGGCCCGGAGACCACCAAATCCACCGGCTTGGGGGCTAAAGCTTTCAGCCCCAGCTGGGTGCAGTCGGCAGGGGTGCCGGAGCAGCTGTAGGCGGGGATGCCCTCCCACGGGACCTCCTGGACAAACAGGGGGTCCCGGGTGGTGATGCCGTGGCCCACGGCGCTGCGCTCCCTGTCCGGGGCCACCACGGTGAGGCTGTGGCCGGCGCCGCGCAAGGCTTCCGCCAGCAGCCGCAGCCCCGGCGCATGGATACCGTCGTCATTGACCAGCAAAATGTCCACGGGAACCGCCCCCTTTTTTGCGTTGTTCCTTACAGGTTGGAGAGAGTGTGCTTTACCCGGTCCTTCTCCTCGGCGCGCTTGGCGTTGTTCCAGCGGTCGATGGTGCCCACCAGGTAGCCGGTGATGCGGCGGATACGCTCGAAGTCCCGGCCCTCGCCCACCAAAATCTGCTCTTTGTTTTCCGCAACTGTCTTTGCCATGACAAATTCCTCCTTGTTCTTAACTCTAAAATCCAAAAGAGATTGTATTCAAAATTGATAACTGTTCTTATTTTATCAGAACCTTGTCCTCCTGTCAACGGGGAAGACGAGATTTTTAAGCGTCCAGGGGGGCCACTTGCCGCAGCTTCCTTAGCTTCCGAATATATCCTTCATTTTCTCCACGGTGTAGTGTGCCAGTCCCACGCTTGCAATCAGAGCGATCACCCAGCAGGCAACCGCCGCGATACTCGCCAGCGCACTCAACGTATTTCGAAAGATCCAATCTATGAGAAACAGAAAAACCAGGAAGTACACAACGGCAAAAAGGATCTTGAGCGCTATGGTAAGGGCCTTCTTGCTCATAGAGAGATTCCTCCTTCCGGCCGGGAAAAGCGGGGCGTTTCTCGGCTGCCGCCTCGGTCGGTCCTGAACGGTCCCCACTGGGGACCAGGACCCCTGTTTCCCTAGATTGTTTCGGCGCAAAGCTCCGCTTTGCTTCAAGGCCGCGCCTTTTTGAAAAAAGGCGCCCGAAAAACTTTTTATCCGGCTCCGCGGCGGAGTGCCTCCGCTGTCTCTTCGCGCCGCGCTTGTGCAGGACGATGTCTCGCGTCCGCGCCGCTGGCTTCGCTGGGGCCTTCCCGCCCGGTCACGGACTTATCGGATTAAGCAGGAGTAGTCCGGCACGTCGTGGTACTTCTTGCGCAGCTCCTCCAGCTTCTCCAGGGGCACGCCCTCCCCGGCATGGCGGCCGCAGCGGGGGCACACGTCGTCGATGATGCCGTTATACCCGCACACCGGGTCCCGGTCCACCGGGTGGTTTACGGAGCCGTAGCCGATGCCCGCTTCCTTCATGCAGCGGATGACGCTCTCAAAGGCGTCGATATTCTTGCACACATCCCCGTCCAGCTCCACATAGCTGATGTGGCCGGCGTTGGTCAGGGCGTGGAAGGGGGCCTCCTTCTTAATCTTCTCAAAGGCGCTGATGGGGTAGTACACCGGGACGTGGAAGGAGTTGGTGTAGTACTCCCTATCGGTAACGCCGGGGATTTTGCCAAATTTTTTCTGGTCGATGCGCACAAAGCGCCCGGAAAGACCTTCGGCGGGAGTGGCCAGCAAGGTGAAGTTCAGGCCCGTCTCCTGGGACTTGTCGTCCATGCGCTTGCGCATGTAGGAGATGATTTCGTAGCCCAGCTTGTAGCTTTCCTCACTCTCGCCGTGGTGCTTGCCGGTCAGGGCCACCAAGGTTTCCGCCAAGCCGATGAAGCCCACGGAGAGGGTGCCGTGCTTCAACACTTCGGCCACGGAATCGTAGCGGTCCAGCTTTTCAGAATCGATCCAAACCCCCTGTCCCATGAGGAAGGGGTAGTTATACGCTTTTTTACTGCACTGGATTTTAAACCGGTGCAGCAGCTGCTCAATGCAGAGGTCGATGCGCTCATCCAGGATTTCGTAGAACTTCTTGATATCCTTCTGGGCCTCGATGCCAATGCGGGGCAGGTTGATGGAGGTGAAGCTCAGGTTGCCCCGGCCGCAGGTCACCTCGCGGTTCTTGTCGTGGACGTTGCCCATCACACGGGTGCGGCAGCCCATGTAGGCCACCTCGGTGTCGTAATCGCCGGGCTTGTAATACTGCAGGTTGAAGGGGGCGTCCAAAAAGCTGAAGTTGGGGAACAGCCGCTTGGCGCTCACCCGCATAGCCAGCTTGAACAAGTCGTAGTTGGGGTCGCCCTCGTTGTAGTTGACGCCTTCCTTCACCTTGAAAATCTGCACCGGGAAGATGGGGGTTTCCCCATCGCCCAGGCCGGCCTCGGTGGCCAGCAGCAGGTTGCGGATGACCATGCGGCCCTGCTCGCTGGTGTCGGTGCCGTAGTTCAAGGAGCTGAAGGGCACCTGGGCGCCCGCCCGGGAGTTCATGGTGTTCAGGTTGTGCACCAAGGCTTCCATGGCCTGGTAGGTGGCCTTGTCCGTCTCCCGCCAAGCGGTCTGGGCGGCGTACTGGGCAGCCTGCAAGGCCTCCTCCTGGGTGATTTCCTCAAAGCCGTTCTCCCGCTGGTGGCGGGGCAGGTACCCGGCCACCTTCTGGCCGTACGCCTGGGCCTTGTCCATGTCCACATGGCCGCCCAGGTTCTCCTTTACGTTGTCCACCATGGCCTTCACCTGGTCGTAGGGCATGGCCTTGGACACCTGGAAGAACTGGATGAGGGCCTTAAAGTACTCCTTGGAGTAGGTCTTGTCCACGCCTTGGGCCATGGAGTAATCGAAGTTGGGCACGCTCTGGCCGCCGTGCATCTCGTTCTGGTTGGCCTGGATGGCGATGCAGGCCAGCGCCGCGTAGCTGGAGATGGCGTTGGGCTCCCGCAGGTAGCCGTGGCCCGTGGAGAAGCCGTTGTGGAACAGCTTAATCAAATCAATCTGGCAGCAAGTCTCTGTCAGGGTGTAGAAATCCTTGTCGTGGATGTGAATCTGCCCCTCGGCATGGGCCTTGGCGATGTGGGGCGGGATGACGTACTTGTCGTAGAAGCTCTTGGCGCCTTCGGAGCCGTACTTGAGCATGGTGCCCATGGCGGTGTCGGCGTTGATGTTGGCGTTCTCCCGCTTTAAGTCCGCGTCCTCAGCCGGGACAAAGGTAAGGGCGGAGTAAATCTTTACCAGCTCGTCGTCCATCTCGCGGAGCTTCTGATGCTCGGCCCGGTACAAGATGTAGGCCTTGGCCGTTTTGGCGTAGTCGGCGGCAATGAGCTTTTCCTCCACCACGTCTTGAATCTGCTCCACGGTGGGGACCTCTTTTTTCTTTTCCAGCTCTGCCACAACAGCCTGGGTCAGCTGGTCCAGCTGCTTGTCGCTCATCTTCTCGGTGGCGTTGCGCACGTTGGCCTTAAAGATGGCGCCGCGTATCTTGGAAGCGTCGAAGGGGACCTTTTCCCCGCTGCGCTTGATGATGGTTTTCAGCATGGCATGTTCCTCTTTCCCTAGTAGTATCCCTTCCCAGCCCGCTGGGGAAGAACGCTTTTTATTATAGCCCACCGGGCCCTCCCTGTCAACAGGGCGGCCAAGAAAAAACACAATATATAGTGCCGTGAATATTTATAATGCAAAAATACCCCAAAATGTATAACCCCCGGCCTGCGGTTCACACCGGGGCCGGGGGCTATTTCACAAGGTTTTTCTAGGGCTCAGCATCCCTCTTGGGAATGTTCCACAACTTGGATGGAGAGCTCCTCCAGCTGGGCGGGGGACACCGCGGCGGGGGCGTCCATCATCAGGTCCTGGGCGCTCTTGTTCATGGGGAAGGCGATGACCTCCCGGATGGAGGCCTCCCCGGTGAGGAGCATCACCATGCGGTCCACGCCGGGGGCGATGCCCGCGTGGGGCGGCGCGCCGTAGCAGAAGGCGTTGTACATGGCGGGGAACTTCTGCTTCACGTCCTCCTCGCCCAGGCCCACCAGCTCAAAGGCCTTCACCATGATTTCCGGGTCGTGGTTCCGCACGGCGCCGGAGGACAGCTCCACGCCGTTGCACACCAAGTCGTACTGCTCGGCCAGAATGGTCAGGGGGTCAATCTCCCCGGCCTCGGCCTTTTCCAGCACCTCCAGGCCGCCGGAGGGCATGGAGAAGGGGTTGTGGCAGAACTCCAGCGCGCCGCTTTTCTCCCCAATCTCGTAGAGGGGGAAGTCCACGATCCAGCAGAACTCATAGCGCTGGGCGTCCATGTGGCCCTCGCACTGGGCGCCGGCCATCTTCACCATGACGCCGGAGGTCTTCCACACCTGGGCGCGGGTCCCGGCGCACAGCAGCACCAAGGTGTCGTTTTCCAGGGAGAGGCTTTCCTTCACCTGGGCGGCCAAAGCCGGGTCGGCGTTGAGGAACTTGGCGATGCCGCCCACAATCTCGCCCTTGTCGTCCACCCGGAACCAGTAGGGCTTCTGCCCCGCCTGGACCTCCACGTCAGCGCAGAGCTTGTCAATGGCCTTTCTCGTCAGCTTGCAGCCCGACACCGGCACGGCCTTGATGAGGTTCCCCTCGAAGGGGCCAAAGCCGCAGCCTTGCAGCAAGTCCGTCACGTCCTTCACCCGCAGGTCGATGCGCAGGTCCGGCTTGTCCGAGCCGAACTCCTCCATGGCCTGGAGGTAGGGGATGCGGGTAAAGGGCGCCTGGGAGGCGATGTTGTAGGCGCCGTACTTGGCGAAGATGGGCGGCAGCACCTGCTCGATGACGGTGAACACGTCCTCCTGCCCGGCAAAGGCCATCTCCATATCCAGCTGGTAGAACTCGCCGGGGGAGCGGTCGCCGCGGGCGTCCTCGTCCCGGAAGCAGGGGGCAATCTGGAAGTACTTGTCAAAGCCGGAGGCCATCAGCAGCTGCTTGAACTGCTGGGGCGCCTGGGGCAGGGCGTAGAACTTCCCCGGGTGCTTGCGGGAGGGCACCAGGTAGTCCCGGGCGCCCTCGGGGGAGGAGGCGGTGAGGATGGGGGTGGTGATTTCCAGAAAGCCCTGGTCCTCCATGGCCCGGCGCAGGGCGGAGACCACCTGGCTGCGCAGGACGATGTTCCCCTTTACCTGGGGGTTGCGCAAATCCAGATAGCGGTACTTTAAGCGGGCGTCCTCGCCGGCGTCCTTGGAGTAGTTCACCTCAAAGGGCAGCTCGTTGTGGCGGCAGCGGCCCAGCACCTGGATTTCGCTGGGCACCACCTCGATGTCGCCGGTGGGCAGCTTGGGGTTCTTGCTGGCGCGCTCTCGCACGGCGCCGGTGACAGCCAGCACGCTCTCCTTATTGATGGCCTTTACCTGGGCCATCATCTCCTCTGTCTCAATGACCACCTGGGTGACGCCGTGCATATCCCGCAGCACCAGGAAGCCCAAGTTGCTCCCCACCTCCCGCAGGTTTTCCAGCCAGCCCGCCACGGTGACGGTTTGGCCCACGTTCTCCATGCGCAGCTCCCCGCAGGTGTGGGTGCGATACTTTGTCTGTGTCATAGTTCCTCTTTCCCTTTCTTACGTTTCTTATAAGCCGCCCTTCGCACAGGGCTTGTCCTTATGGCCATACAAATTGTCACCTATTCAAAACAGGCGGATACCATCCCGTTAAAAGAAAATCCCGTCTTGCGAGAAATCCTCCGCCTCGGTGCTCACCGTGACGTAGTCGTTGATGAAGTCCTCGCCGCTGATGGAAATTTTCCTCTTCTCACCGGTCTTCATGTTTTTCATTTCAGCCTTGCCCAGTTGGAGCTCGTTATCCCCCAGCACCATGGTAAACTTGGCGCCGATTTTGTCGGCGTACTTCATCTGGGCTTTCAGGCCGCGGCCGCACAAGTCCGTGTCGGCGGGAATGCCGCAGCGGTGCAGCTCACCCAGCAGCAGGAAGGCCTTTTTCTGGGCTTCCTCGCCCATGGTGGCGATATACATCTCGCACTTCGACAGTTGGGGGAACTCCACCTGCTGGGCCTCCAGGGCCATCATGATGCGGTCCAGCCCCAGGCCGAAGCCCAGGCCGGGGGTGGGCTTGCCGCCAAATTCCTCCACCAGGCCGTCGTACCGGCCGCCGCCGCCCAGGGCAAAGCCCAGGCTCTTGGAGGGGAACTCAAACACGGTGCGGGTGTAGTAATCCAGGCCGCGGACCAGGCCGGGGTCAATCTCAAACTCGATGCCCAAAGCGGTCAAGAACTCCTGGACCTTGGCAAAGTGGGCCTTGCAGTCCTCGCACAGGTAGTCGGTGATTTTCGGCGCGCCCTTGCACACCTCCTGGCACTCGGGGCTTTTGCAGTCCAGAATGCGCATGGGGTTGCGCTCCAGGCGGGAGAGGCAGGTGTCGCACAGCTGCTCCTTGCGGGCGGTGAAGTACTCCTTCAAGGCCTTGTGGTACTCCTTGCGGCATTCGGGGCAGCCGATGGAGTTCAGCTGCAAGCCCACGTCCTCCAGGCCCAGGCGCTTAAAGGCGGACAGCGCCATGGCGATGATCTGGGCATCGGCCACGGGCTCGGCGGCGCCGAACATCTCCACGCCGAACTGGTGCAGTTCCCGCAGGCGGCCCGCCTGGGGCTTCTCATACCGGTAGCAGGAGGTGAGGTAGTACAGCTTCACCGGGTAGCCCGCGTTGTACAGACCGTTTTCCAGCATGGCCCGCACAGCGCCGGCCGTGCCCTCGGGCCGCAGGGTGATGGAGCGGCCGCCCTTGTCCTCGAAGGTGTACATCTGCTTTTCCACCACGTCGGTGGTATCGCCCACACCCCGCTGGAACAGCTCGGTGTGCTCAAACACCGGGGTGCGCACCTCGCCAAAGCCGTTGAGCTCCGCCTCGCTGCGGAAGACGTCCTCCACCACTTGCCATTTTTCCGATTTCCCCGGGACGATGTCCACCGTCCCCTTGGGTGCTTTCGTAATAAGTTCCATACCGTATCATGTCTCCTTTCGCCCAGTGCCTGGGCAGTCCTATCGCGTTATTGGGCGGCGGCTCCGCCGCGCCATCAGATACCATCCTCTTCTTTCTTGAAAGAAAGATGCAAAAACCAGCGTGACGCTGGACCCATATCGCGCACGGCGGCTTTGGCCGCCGGCATTTCCGCAAACGGGAAGTAGCGCCGCCCGCGTGTTCCACTTCCCGGTTTTCTCCCGAGAGCGGGACGCAAGCTTATGGCCTTGTGTCCGCGCTTTTTCACAGTGACGGAGAGGTGTTGCCGGAACTCCCCTCCCGCTGGCTTGGTGCTTCTTTAAAAGAAGCCAAACGCCTTCCCTTCGCGGAGTGGGGCGCAGCCTTACGTCTGGTGGCCGATTGTGCCCCTTTCGGCAAAGCGCTTTTCGTACTTTTCCAGCGCCTTGCCCAGGGCGGCTTCCCCCTCCAGGCCTAAGCACTGGCTCAAGCACAGCAGAGAGAACAGGCAGTCCCCCAGCTCCTCCTCCAGGGAGGCCGTCGGGGTAAAAGGCTTTGTGCCGTACGCCGTGGATCTCAGCACCTCTTTGGCCAGCTCCCCCACCTCGGAGGAGAGGTCCAGCATCCGCACCTGGGGGTCGGTGCCCAGGCCGTAACGGGCCATCCAGTCTTTTACGCGCTGTTGTTGCTCGTCCATGGGAATCCCTCCTTGCCCGCGGCAAATACAAAAGACCTCCCCCAGGACGCGGCGAACAAAGGCCGTGCCAGGGACGAAGGTCTCTCCGTGGTGCCACCCTGATTTAAAGGCGGAAACCCGCCTTCCTTTTTTCTATCATGTTTTGGCTGGCGGGCGTCTTTCCTTCCCTCGTCTCCCAAGGGGGCTTCCAGCGCCCCAAGGGCGCCCCCACTCTCTGCTGGGCCTCCGGAAGTACTCATCCCGCTTCTATCGCCGCATGGTATATTATAGCTTGTCCCCGCGGGTTTTGCAACGGGGAAAATCGCTTTCACAGGACGGCGCCGCCTGAGCCGCCCCAAAGTTCGCCGGGAAAGAGCCCGCTCAATCCCGCAGGATGTTGCGCCAATCCAAATCGCCCCGCTCCAGGCCGTGGATGAGCACCTCGGCAGTGGCGATGTTGGTGGCCACCGGGATGTTGTGCATGTCGCACAGGCGCAGCAGGTTCATGTCGTTGGCCGTCTCGTGGGACTTGGGGTTTAAGGGGTCCCGGAAGAACAGCAGCAGGTCAATCTCGTTGCAGGCAATGCGCGCCGCGATTTGCTGGTCGCCGCCCTGGGCCCCGCTTAAAAACCGCTGAATCTCCAGCCCCGTGGCCTCAGAGACCATCTTGCTGGTGGTGCCTGTGCCGCACAGGGTGTAGCGGCTTAAAATGCCGCAATAGGCAATGCAGAACTGGACCATCAGCTCCTTTTTCGCGTCGTGTGCTGTGATTGCAATGTTCATGTTGGCAATCTCCTCTCCTTTGGTATGGCTGCTCCGCGCAGCTTAGTTTGCTCCCCATCTATGTAGTGTACCCACCGGCGCCTACAGGCCCGCGATGGGTATGCTCTCTCCTTCTATGCGCCCGGCAATGCGGCACAGCGCCTTCATCCCGGGGGAATCCTCCGGCGCGCCCTGGCCCCGCAGGAACGAGGCCGCCAGGGAATAGTCCTCCGGCACCACGCCCAACAGGCGGATGCCCGCCCCGTCGATGACGCCGTCCAAGTCCCCATAGGCCCCGGTCTGCTGGAACAGCTTCCCGTTGAACCGGTTGATGACCAGCCGGGCCTGGGGCACCTCCAGCCGCTCTAACAGCTCCCGGGCCGTGGCGGCACCCCGCACGCACACGGGGTCTGGATTGCAGACCACCAAGGCCCTGTCCGCGCCGGCCGCCGCCGAACGGAACCCGCCGCCCACTCCCGCGGGGGAGTCCAGCAGCACGTGGTCGTAATAGCGTTTTAAAAGGGGTACCAGCTTTTTCATCACACCGGGGCGGATGAAATCCTCCCCCAAAGAGGGCGCGGGCAGCAAAAACAGCCCTTCCGCCCCGCCGCAGGGATAGATGGCCTCTGCCGGGGAACACCGGGCAAAGACCACGTCGGCTATATCGAACACCAGGTTTTCTTCGGTGCCGGTCATGCGGTCCAGGCTGCGCAGGCCCGCGTCGCAGTCCACCAGCAGGACACGGCGGCCCCGCTGGGCCAGCGCGCGGCCCAATCCCACCGCCAAGGTGGACTTACCCACGCCGCCTTTCCCAGACGTGATTACTGTTGCTATACCCATAGAAATTCTACCTCAGCTATCATCTTAGCACACCTAAGGCAAATTGTCAAAAACAAATGCGCGCAGTTTACTATTTTGTGCGCTGTAGACATTTTCCAGGCCTTTTCTTTGGCTAAGAATTCTGGACGATTCCTCTCTGTAATACCCCCGGCTTTCAGCCGCTGGAGTAATAGGGCCCGTCTGGGGCGCTGGCGGAGCTTCCCCCGTCCCCATCGCCCCCGCCGCCGTCGCTGGAGCTGCTGCCTTCGCCGCTTTCCTGGCCGCTGTCAGGGCTGGGGGAAGGGCTGGCGCTCTCCCCGGTGAAGGGGGTATCGGGGATGTCGCTGCCCCGGTCCGTGGTGGGCGCGGGGGTGGAGGCGGGCTCTGTCCCAGAGGCGGCATCGCTGTCCCCCTGCTGGGCCTGGGAGGCGCCTTCCTGCTGGGCCTGCTCCTCGGCGATTTCCTCGGCTGTCTTAATGATAACGCCGCTGTCGTCCACCTGGTTGCCGTTCTGGTCGAACTTGTTGCCCTCTTCATCCCAGGTGTAGAAGCCAAAGTACTGGTCCAAAATGTCCTTGGCCACATACTTGGCATAGTTGCCCGTGTTGCCATACTCCATCATCACCGCAATGGCGATCTCCGGGTCGTCAGCCGGCGCGTAGCAGATGAAGCTCAGGTTGGGCTCGGTGCCGTTTTTGCCTGTGGAGGTTTCGCCAGTACCGGTCTTACAGGCGATGGACACCGGGTAGTTGGCAAACACCGTGCCCGCATTACCTTCCGTGGCCACCATCTGCATCCCGGTCTGGACCACTCCCAGCACGGCGCTGGAAAGGCCCGCATCGTACAGTTCCACCGGCTCATAGGCCTCCAGCACCGTTTCGCCGGTGTAGTCCAGCACCTTATCTAAGAAGTGGGTTTGCAGCCGCACGCCGCCGTTGGCGATGGTGGCGCACATGGTGGCCAGCTGGATGGGGGTGAACATGTTGTCCGCCTGGCCAATGGCTGTCTGGGCGGAGACGCCGTCGGTCCAGTTTACGCCGTGGTTCTCCCGGTACTCCTGGGGGTTGGACATGGTGCCGGTGGATTCCCCAATTTCCACGCCGGTGGTGGTGCCCAGGCCGAAGTACTCGGCATAGGGCGCCAGCCGGGCAATGCCCAGGTTCAGGCCCACGTTGCTGAAGTAGGTGTTGCAGGAGTGGGCCAGGGCCCCGTACAGGTTCCAGGTGCCGCCGCCGCAAAGGCAGCCCTGGCTCAGGTCGAAATAGTTCCACACGCGGGTACAGGTGTAGGTGGTGCCGGAACTGATGACCCCTTCCTGCAGGGCCGCCAGGGCCACCACCGGCTTGAACACCGAGCCGGGGATGAACACGCCGTTGAGGGCCAGGTTCACCATGGGCTGGTCCTCGTCGGCCAGCAGGTTGTTGTAATACTCACCGTCCCCGGCGATGCTCTCCACCAGCTGGTTCACGTCATAGGTGGGGTAGGAGGAGCAGGCCAGCACCCCAAAGGTGTCCACATCCAGCACCACCGCCGCGCCGGAAGTGGCGTCTCTGGCATCGGTGTTGCTCTGGATATTTTTCTCCAACGAGAGGTTTGCCACCCGCTGCAAGTCAGAGTCCAAGGTGGTTTGGATGGTGTGGCCCTCCTCGGGGGCGGTGGTCACCGCCGTGCTGGTGACAGTGCCGGTACCGTCGGTGTAGATAGTCTCCTCGCCCCGCTTGCCCCGCAGCTCCTCCTCAAAGGCGGCCTCCAGGCCGGAGCGGCCCATGGTGTCGCTCCACTTGTAGCCGGAGATGTTGTCCTCGGCGTCGTAGGTGTTGCCGTCCTCCACGGCCTGCTGGTACTGGGTGTCGGTGATGACGCCGGTATAGCCCACCACGTGGGGGGCCAAAGAGCCATCCTCCCCGTAGGTGCGGGTGACAGCCACCCGGGTCTCGATGCCGGGCCACTCGCTGGCGTGCTCGCTGATGACGCCCACGGTCTCGGCGGAGACGTCCTCGGCGATGACGTAGGGGCTGGTGCGGGAAAAGCCGTCCTGGGTCATGGAGTAGCGCACGGACACCACGTTCCGGGCGTCCTCCAGGGAATAGCCCTGGCAGTCGTACCGGCGGGTCAGGGCGCTCATGCAGTCCTCGGCAGTGGCGTACTCGGCCAGCTCCAAAGACTCCTGCAAGGTGGCGATGGCGCTTTCGCTGTCCTCGGCGTACTGATAGGTGCCGTCCTCCGCCAGGACAATGGGCAGCCTATCCCGCCACGTCTCGCCCCGCTCCATGAGCAAGTCCAGCACCTGGAGGATGGTGGCGTTGCGGGCGCTGTAGTCCATGTCCAGCGCGTCGTATACAATGTTATAGCTGGAGCGGTTGCCCGCCAGCACGTTGCCGTCCCGGTCCAGAATCTCCCCCCGGGCCGCCTCTATCTCAATGGTATCGGTGCGGTTGGAAAGGGAGATTTGCTCAAACTCGTCGCCCCGAAGCACTTGCCACTGGAACAGGCGGAGCTCATACACTGCAAACACCGCCAGCACCAGCAGGATGCAGGCGGCGGAACGGCCGAATTTTCCGATTTTAGGCATTTTCAAAGGGGGAAGCCTCCTTTCCGGCGGGGGATATGTCACAGCCTGCTTTCCTCCTGGGGCCGCAGCGCCTGGGAGAGGCTGCGGTTTAAAAAGTACACCAGGGGCAAAAACAGCAAGGTGTAAAGGTACTTGGGCAGGTAGTGGTGGGTAAAGGCGTAGCTGGGGTGGGAGTACCGGAAGAAGTACAGGAAGAACCACTGCAAGCACACCGTCAGGCCGATGCCCACAATCCCCGTGAGAAGGGCCGTGGCGATGTTGCTCTGCAAGTACACCCGCACCAGCAGGCTGATAAAAAAGCAAAGCACCCCCAGCACCAGGGCGTGGAAGCCCAAGGTGCCGGAGAGGCCGAAATCACAGAAAAGGCCGCCCACCACCCCAAAGGCCAGGGCGGGGATTTCCGTCTCGAACATGGCGATGGTAATCACCGCCGGGAACAGCAGCACAGGCCGAGCCCCAAAAAGGGGCGGCAAAAGCCCCGGGGTCTCTTGGAGCATGAACAGCACCAGCAGCTCCAGGGTGTAAGCCAAGTAGCGGATGACTTTGTTCCATTCCACCCTCATTCCGCGTCCTCCTCCCCTGAGGTATCCTGCCCCACGGGGATTTCCTCCCCATCGCCGGCGCCGGGGAAGTCGATGACCACGAACACGTCCTGCACGCTGGTCAAGTCCTCATAGGGCTTGATAACCGCGTAGTTGGAGATGTCGTTTTCAGACTTCTGCACGCTTTGCACCTGGCCGATGATGACATCCGCCGGATAGGTGCCCCCCACCCCCGAGGTGGTGACGATGTCCCCCTCCTGGACCTGGGTGTCGTTGGAGAGGTAGCTCAGCCGCAGCAGCCCCGCGCTGGCGGAGGTGATGTCGCTGGAGATGACGCCGCTCTCCCCCCGGGAGGGCACCACGGCGGAGACGTTCACGTCCTCCGAGAGCAGCGTGGTCACCTTGCTGGTGGTGGCGTAGGCCTGGGTGACCACGCCCACCAGCCCCTGCTGGGTGATGACCGGGTCCCCCACGGAGATGCCCGCCAGGGTGCCCTGGTCAATGGAAAAGCCGTAAAAGGCATCGTTGGGGTCCCGGCCGATGACCGTGGCCGCCCGCAGGGTGTTCTCCGGGGCGTCCTCCGTGATGTCCAGCTGGACTTTCAGCTGCTCGTTTTCCTTTTGGGTGTTCTCGTAGTCCACCAGCTGCTCCCGCAGGGTGGCGTTTTCCTGGGAGAGGCTGTTCACCATCTCCTTGAGCTCGTCCCGGGAGAGGGCGTCCAGGTCCACGAACTCCGTCACCGAGCCGGTGACCTGGGTGCTCACGCTCTGCATGGGGGAGGTGACAAAGCCCAGCAGGCTCGCCACCACCGAGCCCCCCGCCGTGGCGGTATAGATGAGCAGGCCCAAAAGCACCACCACTACAATGACCAGCACCTTAAAGGAGCTGGTTTTGAAAAAATCCTTCAAGTTCGCGCTCTCCTTTTTTGGATTTCCCACTAAAACCGAATGCGGACTGCCAAGAGCCCCTGGCAGTCCTCACATTCCTCACTTGCCTCGTCCCAGGGCAGGGCTGTCCCAGGCATACTGCGCCGGGAAGCCTTCCCCTTACGCGCCGTGTTTTACTTTCTGCGGCCCCTGTAGCGGTTCTTGGGCAGCTCCACTTCCAGGCTTTTGCCGGTGCCCTCCACCACGCAGTCCAGGGGGCGCTCCGCCACATGGACAGGGATGCCCGTCTCCTGGGCCACCAGCTTGTCCAGACCACGCAGCAAAGCGCCGCCGCCGGTGAGCATAATGCCCCGGTCGATGATGTCCGCCGCCAGCTCCGGCGGGGTCTTTTCCAAGGTGTCCTTAATGGCGTCCACCACAATCATCACGCTGTCGGCCAAAGCCTCCCGGACCTCGTCGGCGTGGATGGTCACGTTCTTGGGCAGGCCGTCCACCAGGTTGCGGCCCTTGATTTCCACAAAGGCGTTGATGGTCTCCTCGGTGGGGAAGGCGGAGCCAATGCGGATCTTAATCTCCTCGGCGGTGCGCTCGCCAATGAGCAGGTTGTACTTCTTCTTCACGTAGGAGACAATGGCCTCGTCGAACTTGTCGCCGGCCATGCGCACGGAAACAGAGGTGACAATGTCCCCCAGGGAGATGACGGCCACCTCGCTGGTGCCGCCGCCGATGTCCACCACCATGCAGCCGGTGGGCTCCCCTACGGGCAGGCCCGCGCCAATGGCGGCGGCCATGGGTTCCTCAATCAAGTCCACGTTGTTGGAGCCGGCCTGGCGGGCGGCGTCCTCCACGGCGCGGCGCTCCACCTCGGTGACGCCCGAGGGGATGCACACCACAATGCGGGGGCGGTTGAGGGTGTTGGACTTCAGCGCCTTTTTGATGAAGTACTTCAGCATGGCCGCGGTCACGTCAAAGTCGGCGATGACGCCGTCCTTTAAGGGGCGCACCGCCACAATGGAGCCGGGGGTGCGGCCCAGCATCTCCTTGGCCTGCTTGCCCACAGCCAGCACCTCGTCGGTGCGCACGTCCACAGCCACCACAGAGGGCTCCCGCATCACAATGCCCTTGCCCCGCATAAACACCAGTGTATTCGCAGTCCCCAAGTCGATGCCGATGTCCTTGGAGAACATAGTAAACATAGAGAATAACCCAGAAAGAAATCCAGTTGCTGCCATACAATACCTCTGCCTTTCCAGCCCCTCGGGCCCGTTATTTCCAAACTCTATACCGCAGTAAAAAAGCCGCTTGGCTTTATGGTTTCCCATTTTCGCGGAAACACCCGCATGAAGCCGCCCCGCGCCCGGAAAAGCCCCAGCTGCTCTGGGACCTGGGCATGGGCCCGGCTCTTACCATTATAGCCTATTTCCCAACATTTCTCAAGGTGAAAGTTTACATAAACCTATAAAATCCTGAAAATCCTAATATATGCGCCTTTCTCGCGAACCCCCCACAAGATATGCGGCTGGGGCGGGTTTTACCGGCCTGTGCTGCCAAAGCCGCCCTGGCCCCGGGCCGTCTCGGAGAGCTCCTCCACCTCTGCCAATTCCGGCAGGCACACGGGCAGAATCACCAGCTGGGCGACGCGCTCCCCTGGCTGGATGGCGTAGGCCTCCCGGCTGTGGTTGCGCAGCCCCACGTGCAGCTCCCCGCGGTAGTCGCTGTCGATGACGCCCACCCCGTTGGAGACGGCAACCCCATGCTTCACCCCCAGGCCGCTGCGGGTGAAGATGAGCCCCACATGGCCCTGGGGAATCTCCGCGGCCAGGCCCGTGGGGAACAGGGCGCTGTCCCCCGGCTCCAGCACCACCGGCTCCTGGATGCAGGCGCACAAGTCAAAGCCCGCGCTGCCCGCCGTCTGCCGCTGGGGGAGCTGCGCCCCCGGCCGCACTTTTTTCATCCGCAACACCATGTTTCCTTCCATGTCCCGCTCCTTCCACTGTCGTGAGTTTTCCACATTTTCGTTTTCCACGCTTTTCCACAGGGGTAAAATCCAGCGGCCAAGCCCTTTTCCAGGGGATGGCCCATAGATTTTAAACATTTTCCACCGAGTTTTCCACTTTCATTCCACGCCCCGGTGAAAAAGCCCCCGGGTGTAGTCAAATCCAGGGGGATTCCCCTGAAAACAGGCGTCTAAGATATCCCCACATTCCACAGAGTTTTCCACCGTAAAGCGCGCCACCCCAAAATCCACGGGGGCCAGCTCCTTGCCCAAATCACACAGCCACAGGGGCACGGAATTGAGCACTTCGATGTTTTTCCCGCCCCGGCACACCACCGGGAACTCCTTGCGCTTGCGGTCCGTCAGGCAGCCGGGCTCCTTGCAGCGGAGGCACCCTTTGGGGGAGTTGGCCAGGGGGCAGTTGCGCACCAGCATCATGGGCTGGCGGCCGTAGACCATCAGGCCCCGGGGCAGGCTGTCCCCCAACTGGGACACCTCCCGGGCGGTGAGCTCCAGAGACAGCTCCGCCGTGGAGAGGCCCAGTGTCCGGAAAAACTCCAAACTGGCGGTGTTGTAGATGTTCAGCCCAAAGCTGCCATGGACCCCCGCGCCCAGCTGCCGAGCCAGCGCCACGGCGCCCAGGTTCCCGCAGAGGAATTGGTCAAAGCCTGCCTGGACGCACTGTTCCATTTTTCGGACTGTCCGATTTTCCTCCCCGAACAGCGCCCGGGGAATGTCCAGAAAAACGGACGGATACCCCTGCTCCCGCAGGCGCTCCAGCTGGGCCAGCGGCGTCTCCAGGGGCAGCACGATTTCCCGGCATCTCTTCGCCTGGGAGCACACCTGGGAAACCAGCCGGAATTGGGCCCGCAAGGGCAGCTCCCCCTGCCGGGAGGAATGGGCGGAAAAGGACAGCGGCATCCTCTGGAAGGGGATGGGCTCCCGCTCTTCCCGCAGGCGCAGCAAGGTGTCCAAGGCCTCCCGCCGCAGGGCGTTGAGGGTGGACACGCCGCAGGGCACCCCTGCCTGGGGCACTTGAACGCTCTCCGCGCGGAAGGGCGTGCCCCCTGTCTTTTGCAGCTGCTGGACGCACCGCTCCTGGGGCAGCAAAGAGAGGCCCTCCCCCAGAGGCGCGGTGGAGACAGCCCGGCGGCCTTCCCCATCCCGGGCGGTGAGGAGCAATGCCTCCCCCTGCACTTTTAAGTCCAGAAAAACGGACACCCGCTGGCTCTCCCCCCGGTACAGCCCCCGCAGGGAGGCGAACACCTTCTCGGTGGCCTGGGTCACGTCCTCCTTCCGGCGCACGCCGAACATGGCGCGGCCCCGCTCCCCGGTGAGATACCCCTGGGTAAATCCGGAACGGGAAAACACGGCCTCCAGCTGGTCCAGCAGGGCCTGGGGCACCTCCTCCCCATCGGCGGCGCGGCGGCAGGCGGAAACAGCGGCCGCCACATACTCCGGCCGCTTCATCCGCCCCTCGATTTTGGCGGAGCACACCCCCGCCTGCTTTAACTGTCCAATTTCCCGGACAAAGGACAAATCCTTTAGAGAGAGGTCGTGGCCTGTGCCCCCCGGCGCAGCAAAGGGCAGGCGGCAGGGCTGGGCGCACAGGCCCCGATTGCCGCTGCGGCCACCCAGCAAGGCGCTGAACAAGCACTGCCCCGAAACGGACATGCACAGCGCCCCGTGGACAAAGCTCTCCAGCTGGATGGGGCAGGCCTGGTGGACCTCCTCAATCTCCTCCAGGGACATCTCCCGGGAGAGCACGGCCCGCTCCGCCCCCAAGTCCCACAGCAGCTTTACCCCCGCCGGGGTGTGGAGGCTCATCTGGGTGGAGGCGTGCAGGGGCAGCTGGGGCGCCCGCTGCCGCAGCAAAGAGAACAGCCCCATGTCCTGCACCAGCACGGCGTCCACCGGCAGGGTGCATAAATATTCCACAAATTCCAACGCCTGGGGGAGCTCCTTCTCCTTCAGCAAGGTGTTCACTGTCACGTGGACCCGCACGCCCCGGGCGTGGCAGAACCCCACAGCTTCCGCCAGCTGCTCCCGGGAGAAATTCTGGGCGTTGGCCCGGGCCCCAAAGGCGGGGCCTCCCAGGTACACCGCGTCCGCCCCGGCATACACCGCCGCCCGCAGGGGCTCGGGACCGCCTGCGGGGGCCAATACTTCAAAATACTGTTCCTTCATTTCTTCTCAAAAAAGCTGACAAAGCCATCCTGTTCAAATTCCTCGTCGTGGCGCAGGGGGTTCTTCCGCCGGTGGTGGGCCTGGGGGTCGTCCCCGGCCTCGTCTTCCTCGGGCAAAGCCGGCTCCACAAGCTCGCTTTGCTCCGGCCCGGCCGCTCCCGTGGGGGCCTGGGCCCGGGCCTGGTCCACCAGGCGCTTGGCCTCCTCCACGGCGCGCTTGGCCGCGGCCACGGTGGACTGCTTCTCCTGCTCCGCCTTTTGGAGCTGGGCGTCCTTCTCCTCCGCGGCCAGTTTTAGGGCAGCGTTGTCCGCCGCCAGCTTTTCCAGCTCCTCCAGCAGGCTCTCGTTCTCCGGGGTGGCCACGCCCTGGCGCAGGCGCTGGTTTTCCTCACGCAGCTGCTCCAGCTCTTGGCGCAGGGGCTCCAGCTGAGAGGCCTTCTGGGACTGCTCCTCCAGGGCGCGGTTCTCCTTTTCCAAAGAGACCACCCGGCGGCGCAGCTCGTCCACCTGGCCGGCGATTTCCTGCAGGGCGTTGTTGCGCCGCTCCAGGTTCTCCATGCGGGCCCGGGTCTCGGGGTTGGGGCCGTTTTGGACCATGTCGGCCCGCTCCTCGTGCCAGACCTCCGCCTCCACCTCCAGCTCGTCCACCCGCTCTTGAAGCTGCTTGCGCTTCTGGCCGTTTTTCCTGGCGTCGTCGCAGTAGTTGAGGGCCACGGTGAGGGCGGCGGCCTCCCGGGTGATATAGGGGGAGGCAATCTGGATTTCCTCCAGCATCTCGCTTACCTCGTCCGCCAGGGACTTCATATATTCGTCGCTCTCTTGGGTGATGAGGCCGCAAATCACGCCGTTGATTTCCAGCCGCACCCGCCGTTTTTCCATAATGCAAACCCATCCTTTCCCACGGCATTTCTCAGCGCCGTGTAACCGTAAAACTATTATATTGCATAATTCCCGTTTCGAAAAGCCTTTTCCGTCATTTTTCAAAAAATGCCGCCGCCCCTGGCGCAAACCCCTTTTTTACCGGATTTTTATTGTATCCCCGGCCCATCTGTGCTATGATTTGAGGCGGGAATAAGCGCATTTCCCCAGGCAAAAGCCCAGGTTTGTAGAGAATGTACAAAACTGCGCTTTCAGCTTGGGGATTTATTGCGATTGTTTTCCCGCCCGTTTTAGTGTATAATGCACATGGTATCGTTTGCTATCGCAAAAAAATTCATCATTTTTATGCACCTTAGATACATTTGGAGGTATTTAAATGAATTATACAATGAGCGTGGAGCAGATTAAAGAGGCCATCCGCGACAGGCTGGCCCACACCTTCGCTGTCTCCCTGGAAAACGCCACCGATGAGGAGTACTACAAGGCAAGCGCCCTCATCGTGCGGGAGCTGCTGGCCAAGGGCCGCTCCGAGTTTGTGCAGAACGCGGAAAAGACCGGCACCAAGCAGATTTACTACCTGTGCATGGAGTTCCTGCTGGGGCGTTCCCTGCGCAACAACCTGTGCAACCTGGGCCTGGAGGAGAACTTCCGCAAGGCCCTGGCGGACTACGGCATCAAGCTGGATAACCTCTACGAGCATGAGCCCGACGCGGGCCTGGGCAACGGCGGCTTGGGCCGCCTGGCCGCCTGCTTTATGGACGGCCTGGCCACCCAGGGCTACCCGGCCATGGGCTACTCCCTGCGGTACGAGTACGGCCTGTTCCGCCAGAAGCTGGTGGACGGCTGGCAGACCGAGCTGCCCGACACCTGGCTGCCCGGCGGCGGCATCTGGCTGCAGCAGGTGCCCGAAAGCTCCGTGGAGGTCCGCTTTGGCGGCCATATTGAGGAGCAGTGGCACAACCAGTACCACTCCGTGCGGCACAAGGACTACACCTCCATCACCGCCATCCCCTATGACATGTGCATCGCCGGCATGGACGGCAAGGGCATCAGCCTGCTGCGGGTGTGGAAGGCGGAAAACGACAAGTTCGACATGAAGCTCTTCAACGGCGGCAACTATATGCGCGCCATGGAGCAGCAGGCCATGAGCGAGATTATCACCAAGGTGCTCTACCCCGAGGACAACCACACCGACGGCAAGCTGCTGCGGCTCTCCCAGCAGTACTTCCTGGTGAGCGCCTCCATCCAGGACATCATTCGCCGCCACCTGTACGCCCACGGCAACCTGGATAAGCTGCCCGAGCTGGCGGCTATCCACCTCAACGACACCCACCCCGTGCTGGCCATCCCCGAGATGATGCGGGTGATGCTGGACGAGTGCGGCTATGGCTGGGACGCCGCCTGGGACATCGTCAAGCGCACGGTGGCCTACACCAACCACACCGTGATGAGCGAGGCCCTGGAGACTTGGAACCGGGACCTGTTCAAAATGCGCCTGCCCCGCATCTACCAGATTGTAGAGGAAATCGACCGCCGCTTCTGGAACGAGATGCGCGCCAAAGGCGTGGACGAGTCCAAAATCTACCGCATGGCGCCCCTCAACGACGGCTATGTGAAAATGGCCAACCTGGCCGTGATCGGCTCCCACAACGTCAACGGCGTCTCCGCCCTGCACAGCGAAATCCTCAAGGACGACGTGTTCCACGACTTCTACGAGGAGGAGCCCCAGAAGTTTACCAACGTGACAAACGGCATCGCCCACCGTCGGTGGCTGAACCAGTCCAACCCCAAGCTGGCCGGGCTGATTACCGATTTGATTGGCAAGGACTATATCTACGACGCCGACAAGCTCCAGGGCCTGCTGAAGTATAAGGACGACGCCGCGGTGCTGCAAAAGCTCCAGGAAATCAAGCAGGGCAACAAGGAGCGCCTGGCCAAGTACCTGAAAAAGACCCAGGGCGACATGGTGGACCCCAGCACCTTGTTTGACGTACAGGTAAAGCGCCTGCACGAGTACAAGCGCCAGCACATGAACGCCTTGAACATCCTGGCCACCTACCAGTGGCTGCGGGAAAACCCCAACGCCGACTTTGTGCCCCACACCTACTTCTTCGGCGCCAAGGCGGCCCCGGGTTACTACTTCGCCAAGCAGATTATCCAGTTCATCGCCGCCCTGGCCAAGACCATCAACGCCGACGAGCGGGTGAACAAGAAGCTGAAAGTCATCTTCGTGGAGAACTACTGCGTCACCTGGGCCGAGCTGCTGACCCCCGCCGCGGAAATCAGCGAGCAGATCTCCCTGGCCGGCACCGAGGCCTCCGGCACCAGCAACATGAAGTTTATGATTAACGGCGCCATCACCTTGGGCACCTTGGACGGCGCCAACGTGGAAATCCACGAGACAGTGGGCGACGAGAACATCTTCCTCTTTGGCATGACCGCCTCCCAGGTGGAGGAGCTCAAGCGCGCCGGGTACCACCCCCAGAACCAGTACCAGAACGACGGGCTGATCCACCGCGCTATGGACGAGCTGGGCAGCATGAACGGCGGCCAGTTCAAGGAGATTTTCAACACCTTGCTGCGGGAGGACCGCTACATGGCTTTGGCCGACCTGCGCTCCTACCACGAGGCCCAGCAGCGGGCCCAGCAGCTCTACCGCGACCAGACCGCGTGGAACCGCATGTCTTTGGTGAACATCGCCGGGGCCGGGCGCTTTGCTGCGGACCGGGCCATCCGGGACTACGCCGGGAACATCTGGCACGCCTCCCCCGTGCCCCCGGTGAAGAACCTGAGCGCCAAAAAGCCCGAGAAATAATCCGTTGTAAATCCACTTCATCCTCCTTCTGAAAAGCGCAGCGCGAGCCGGGGACGCTGAAACCGCGGCGGCGCTGCGCTTTTCCTATGGGATGGACACTGTAAAAGGCCTGTAAACTTCAAGGCAAGAAAGGTAGGCGCAGCGCAATGTTTAATTCCCGCAGCCGGAAGTACCGGGACCCTGTTGGCGCGGTGGCGGAGGGGACGCCCATCCACTTCCGCATCACGTTGCCCCGGGAGCTCTCCTGCTCGGCGGCCCATCTCGTCATCCAGCGGGAGGGCTCGGACACCCAGGTGCTGGACCTGTTCTGGTGCGGCATGAACGGCAACAACCAGGAGTGGTGGGAATGCCACTTCACCCCCGGCGCCCCCGGGCTGTACTTCTACCACTTTGAGGTGCGCACCCACCGGGGCAGCCAGCGGCTCTCCAAGGGCTTTGCCGGGGACGGCATCTTCGGCGGCAACAACCAGTGGCAGCTGACGGTGTACGACAAAGCCTTCCAAACACCGGACTGGCTGGAAGGCGGCATTATGTACCAGATTTTCCCGGACCGCTTTTACAAATCCGGCGCGGCCAAGGGGGAAATCCCCACAGGGCGCACCTTCCACGAGAACTGGCAGGACCAGCCGGACTGGGCCCCCAACGCCCAGGGGAAAATCACCAACACGGACTTTTTTGGCGGCGACTTGCAGGGCATCCGGGAGAAGCTGCCCTATCTCAAGGAGCTGGGCGTCACCTGCCTGTATATGAACCCCATTTTCGAGTCCCACTCCAACCACCGGTACGACACGGCGGACTACTCCAAAATCGACCCCCTGCTGGGGGACGAGGAGGACTTCCGCGCCCTGTGCCAGGCGGCGAAGGAGCTGGGCATCCGGGTGGTGATTGACGGGGTGTTCAGCCACACAGGCAGCGACAGCGTCTACTTCAACCGGGAGGGGCGCTACCCCACCCCCGGGGCCTACAACTCCCAGCAGTCCCCCTATTACCCCTGGTACTCTTTCCGGCAGTGGCCCGATTCCTACGACTGCTGGTGGAACTTCGACACCCTGCCCAACGTCCAGGAGACCAACCCCAGCTACGACGCCTACATCAACGGGAACGAGGGCATCGTCCGCAAGTGGCTGGCGGCGGGGGCCTCCGGCTGGCGGCTGGATGTGGCCGACGAGCTGCCCGACCCCTTCCTGGACAACCTCACCGCTGCGGCCAAGGCCCAGCGCCCCGACGCCCTGGTGCTGGGGGAGGTGTGGGAGGACGCCTCCAACAAGACGGCCTACGGCGTGCGCCGGCGGTACCTGCTGGGCCAGCAGCTGGACACCGTGATGAACTACCCCTTCCGGGACGCCATTTTGGGCTTCCTGCTGGGGGGCGACCCGCGGAACTTCGCCGAGACGGTGGAGAGCATCTGCGAGAACTACCCGCCCCAATGCCTGCGCCTGCTGATGAACCACATCGGCACCCACGACACCGAGCGGGTCCTCACCGTGCTGGGAGGCGAACCGGCGGGAAACCGGGGCCGGGAATGGCAGGCGGCTCAACACCTGTCACCGGAGCAGTGGGAGACGGGACTGAAGCGGCTGCGTCTGGCATCCCTGATCCAGTACCTGCTTCCAGGAGTGCCCTGTCTCTATTACGGGGACGAGGCCGGCATGGAAGGTTACCGGGACCCCTTCAACCGGGCCTGCTATCCCTGGGGCAGAGAGGGTCAAAACCTGCTCACCTGGTACAAGGGCCTGGGGCAGCTCCGCGCCCAGGAGAAAGGCATTTTAGGGCAGGGCTCGTACCGCACCCTGTTCGCCAGCGGGAACCTGCTGGCCTTTGAGCGCTTCGTCTTTACCGAAACCACCCGGGAAAGCCTGACGGTGGTGGTCAACCGCAGCAGCCGCCCCCAGAGCGTTTTAAAGGCCGCTTTGGACATGGAGGACGGTCAGCTCCTGCTGGGCGAGCCCTTGGGCACGGTGAATGTTCTCTCCCCCTTTGGCTTTTCCGTGACAAAGTTTCAAAAAACTTTAAAAAAGGCTTGACTTTTCGCCCCGAGCCAGCTATAATAAGTAGGCTGTTAGAAAACAGCCCAATGCGCCAGTAGCTCAGCTGGATAGAGTGTTTGGCTACGAACCAAAAGGTCGGGGGTTCGAGTCCCTCCTGGCGCGCCAAGGATTTTCCCAGGAATCATGCGGTTCCTGGGATTTTTCTTTTTCCGGGAAACGGCTCCCGTTCTCCAGATTTATGCACAATTTACGCACAATCTTCAAAAAAACGCACAACAAAAGGCGAGAAACAGGCCCGCTTGGGTTCCGCTTCCCGCCTTTCTTTTTTGCCTATTTTTCCCCGGCACCTATGCTTTCTTTCGCAAAACCGCGTCCGCAATGCACTCGCTGGCGGCTTCATCGGCCTGGGCGATCAGGTGGGAATAGATGTCCGTGGTGGTGCTCACCCGGGCATGGCCCAGCCGTTTGGAGATGGAAACGCTGTCCGCGTGGTTGAAATACAGCAAACTCGCCATTGTGTGCCGGAATTTGTGGGGGTGGATGGGCGGCAGCCCCTTCCGCTTGGAAAACTTGTTTAGCCAGGCGTTGACGCTGTCCGGCATCATGGGGCCGCCCGCCTCTTTCACAAATACGTAACCGCTTTCTGTCCATCTGTCCCCATTGAGAAGCCGCTGCTCGTTGTACCAGACCCGGTACTCCCGCAGCAGCTCCATTGTTTCCTGGGGCAGCTTGATGAAGCGCACGTTGCCGGTTTTTGTGCTGCTCTCGTAAATGCCTCGGTCTGGGGAATAGAGAATCGTCCGGTCGATCTTGATTTGATGGTTCTCCCAGTCAATCCTGTCCCACCGCAGGCCGCACAGTTCTCCCCTGCGTACCCCGGTAATCAGCAGCAGGTGGGTGACAGCCCGCCATTTGACAGGCTCTCCCTCCAGGGCGTCCCGTATCTGCTCCACTTCTTCCGGCTGGAAGTAGTCCGCCTCTTTCCGCTCCAGCTTGGGCGGCGTGGCTTTTTGGGCGGCGTTATAGGTGACCAGCATTTCCTTTTCCGCTTGTGCCAGCACCGCCGAAATAAACCGGTGATACTCCAGCACGGTTTTACTGGAAAGCTTCTCCTGCCGCTTGTCCACGGTGAACAGCTCCTCCACCCGCCTGCCCAAAGCGGCGGCAATGGCCTGGGCCGTGGAGAGGGACACCCGCTTTCCCTGGAGCGCCAGGGCAACCGTATTCACAGACAGGCCGGAAGCGGCGGCCAGGGCTTTTTGGGTGGTGGAAACCTTCTCCCGGATATCTGGCTTTGCCGTGGCCCTGTCCGGTACGTTCGCCACGCCCTGCTCCTCCAGGTTGCGGTAAAAGGCGTTCAAATGCTGGGGCCGCAATTTGTCCAGCTTGATGTGGCCAATGGCCGGCACAATCCGCTTCATCAGGTGGTGATACTCCCGGATAGTGTTGTGCTTGGCGCCGCCCCGCTCCTTGAGGCCGATCACATACTGGGCATAGTCCCCAAAGGTCTGGCTTCCTCCCCCGGAGTATCCCTTCTGCACCGCTTCCTCAAACTGGACAGCCTCCTTGTTCAAGGCTTTCTCAATCTGCCGGGCCGTCATGCCGGGGGCCGGTGTCCAGGTCTTGTACTTGCGCACCTGCTTGCCCCCTACCCGCCCGGCGGATACGGTGATTTGATAGGAGGTGATTTCCCCCTCCTTGTTTTTGATAGGGCGGATACTGGCCATGTGCGAAGCCTCCTTGTATTATAGAGTAGTAGTTATTAGAGCCCCTCTCCAAGGGCTGTGC